>Ga0307509_10003381_pt1 | contig 24288 bp, 28 predicted proteins | sample 10_EM_MG_FD_202245 | JGI IMG/M metagenome (GOLD analysis project Ga0307509, IMG submission 202245) | Populus trichocarpa ectomycorrhiza microbial communities from riparian zone in the Pacific Northwest, United States - 10_EM | ecosystem: Host-associated > Plants > Roots > Unclassified | place... | reverse complement strand
GTGAGTAGAGATGCGTGTGAGAAAATGAAGAAGACCCAGCAACAACTTACAGGTTGAGAACCCTGTCGCGGTTGTGAGTGGTGCTGCGTGCCGCCGTTGTGTCGTGGTCGCCATTGTCGCCATGGTGTTGATGGTGGGGGTAGTCACCGTACCCTCGCAGGTATAATACACTAAGTTGATGTGGTACTGGGCCTTACTATGTGGGCAAATACGATATAAGAGGCTAAGAGACGTACCTGGCCCTGGATCACTTTCTAACTAGCTGTAGGATCTCATGGTCGGCGCTGCTTTGTATTGTGGTAGTGAGATGTGGCAGCAGGGAAAAGTGATGATGGTGAAACGGTAAAGAGCCGGGGTCCAGGGAAATGTTGAACATCAATCAACAACGTCACGTGTATCGGAGTTTGAATGAACTTGCAACGATTTTCGAATCTCTTCCACGCATTCTCCACAACCACCCACTGGGGTAGTACTTTTTCTTCGTCGTCCCCTCCTTTTTTCCACAACTGCCACCCTGCCCACGTAAACCCACCGCCGACCAGACCGTGTTATACATGTTGCTCGACATGCTCCGTTGGGACACTGGTTCCGGTGGTGGTCGCACAGCTCTTCGCCTAATGTTGACTCCCTGGATACAGAGTAGAAAGATAGCTGGTGCTCGCCCAATGAGCAAACAGGAATATGAGTATGGAACATGATTGCTAGGGAAAGAGGCCAAGGACTGCCGTAGCTGAATATATGATATATGGCTTTTTTTTGTTACTAGTATACCCTAACGAAGTTGCTTTTTAAATGTATCCGCTGGTAGCTTAGACTGGAAAGGACCAACGAAACTGACCATCTGATGGAATATAAAATTCTGAACCATTATGACATCGTTGTGGCGATATAAAAATTCTGAGAAAAAATGAGAGGGCGAAGATTTCTGACAGTCAAACCTGCCAGACATGCCAGACACGCCAGACCATGCCAGACGAATGGACTTTTCCTGATGTGAGAGCCTGCATCCTTCAACCCGAGAGGTAGTAGGGATTTTCACGCATTCCAAAGCAGGCTATTCCAACACTCCATGTTATTCTGGTAACCAAACGTCAAGTTTTGGCTAATACATACATTTACAAAATCGGTTCATGTTGAAAAGCAGAGATCAAGACTCAAGAGGGCTGGTCGTCCAATTTCCAGGCATTCTCCTTCACCAGCTTCTCGCGCTCCAAAAGATATTTTCCTGTGTTTAAATAAATTTCCAATGAGCTAAATACATAAATGAGATTTTTTTTTTTGCGAAACGAAACCCACCTTCTTTATATTTCTGGGATATATCAGCAGCTTTGTGGTAGAACCACCCGATGCGTTCATTGCATCCAACACAATAAACATCGGCAACCGTATGGATTCCGGTGCTTGAGAGAGAGGTAGGTGTCAGGACAGAGAGATCAAAGCAGTTTCCGGGGCAAGGAGAAACACACAGAAGTGAACGATCCTCCCTCCGTCCCATCTTAATATTCGTAGCAGACTGCATGAGGCTGAACTTGTTTAAGCTGCGGGGGTTCCTTTGAAGACATATATAGCATAGATACTCGCTATCCTCGCCCATCCCTCCCAGAGAACGATTTACTGATAAGTTCATCCTGGAGAGCCTGTCGGAATCCATGAATAAACGAGCGTTTTTTGAGTGCAAGCGAAGAAAACGAGACTAACGATTACTGCTGAGCATTTCGAGCACGAGTAGTTCGCATGTCCGTCGTACGCTTGAACTACCATATTTCGGGTATCAGAGGTTGGTGAGAGCAACATTACATATTGTGTAGGTAGAAAACAAGTAGGGATGCATTCAACTGAGCTTCTTGCTTGCGTCAGCTTTCTCTCAGGCACCCATTTATAGTCTTCTCTGAATTCAGAATTCAACGGAGAGTGAGAACTCCCTCAGATATCAATGTATGTTAGAACACTATTTCGGCCCCAAAAATGGCTTTAGAGTGACTGCAGAATTGAATCTCAAATTTTAAATGCTCGTAGAATCGATAGCATCGATAATATCCTGGAATCCTCGGGATATATCCTGCAATAAACCAGATATTTCTTTATTTCTAAATCTCCCAAAGCAACATCCAAGCAACATTCACGAAGGAGCCGTTGAGTCCTTCCTCAACCCAAAGCTCACAAACCTCCTGAAATCTGAAAACACCTCCCGTCTATGATTCTCCGCCTTCCCAGCAGCACTATCCCCCGCACTCGACCCCGTAGGTGGACCACTTTGCCCAGGTCCCGTCATACTCGCAAAGATGCCTTCTCCTCCGAGAGGCAATGATACCCGGCTCGCCCCAGGACTGACAAGGCTGCCGCCTGCGTGTCCAGTCGCCGGTGGGTCCATATCTAAAGAAGAAAGGAACGAAGTACTCTCGAGGTCGGTTTTGGTGCTCGTGATAGTGAGGAACGAATCTAGGAGGTTGTTTTGTATAGATTTTGGGGTACCTTTAAGGTCCAGGATCTGATGGTATTGGGTCAGCCAGATAACAGATGCAGTTTCAGGGTTGTTCCTAACCTTTTGGAAATTGGAGAACGACGCATCTCCGATGAGGAGTGTGTAATTCAAGATGAAACCTTCCGGTGGGTCCTAGGGGGATTGATCAAGGTGTCAGAATAATACAACGACTAAAACCTGATTCCGCATGACATACAACAGGTGTCACAATAACCTTTAATAGAGCCTCCAGTCGGGTGGTCGTCTTATTTAGTGATCGGGTGTACCTGGGTAGCAATTGAGAAGCTGTCTCCGAATGAGTGAGACTGACGTACGACGTCGCCGTTAGAGCCTCTCCAGGCATTTTTACCAAAAAACCTTTGACAGTCTGTAGGTCGATAAGCAGCTGTCATATTCATTAAGCATGCATAAACTTTTGAACAGGATTTTGCGTAAGGAGGGCTACCTGTTCAGCGCCAATTTCTTTCAGTGGCCGACTCCTGACCAATGAATTGGTGAACTTGACAAGAATGATACTGTTCAGTTGTGCTTCAGTAACTTTCTTGTCGGCTTGAAATCAAAATTCGTACCTTGAAGCCTTGTCGAACAAATTGCGAAGATATTTCTTCTGCTCAATAAGAGGCTTGATCAACTCGACTACTTGTTCTGCACACTTCACGAGTTCGGCGGTATATGGCGATGGTCCGCTGACTTGGTTGATTGTCGGCCATGACGTCCGGCTCAGTGTGGTAAAGGATGGATCGACATTGATTTCGAATTCCCGAAGAATAACATTAATCGCCGTCGAGATTGCGCTTTCGAAAGATGAGATGGCGAGAAAATCAAATGAACAAAAAAAGTTTACCTAACGAATAAGTCGCATTCAGTTTGGAATGTAACACGTTCTTTGAACTCGGCATTAACCTTTTCCTTGACCTTCGCTTCAAGCTAACGAACACATCAGCTATATTCGCAGCTGGAAGCTGATGAAAAATACCTCAAGAGCCGTAGTTTGGCAATAGTCTGCAGTGTTGATGAGAAGACATGTTTGCTTGAGCAAGTCAAGGTCGACACGGGTTTCTAGGGATTTGCGAGATGTAGCGATAGGGCTGTAGGAATCAATCACCAAACACAACTCAGCATTATGGACAAGCCTACCGTTTGACGTTGATAGCAAGTACTTCCTCTAAAAAGAGTATTAATGTCAGCAATAAGTAAATTGCAAAGTGAACCTCCCCACCAGCATAAATCCGAAGCCATTTCTTATGCAATGTACACAGATCGAATAAGGCCTGCCCCGTCGAGAGCTTAGCACATTGTTCCAGACTCTGACCGTAAAAATAGAATAGATCCGTCGACGATGGGAGGACAGTCATGGGTGATGCTGCGTTGTCTTCCCCGGCTGGAGCCTCTGTAGACGCCCGGGGTTGCGGTTTGTTTGCTTTACCCTTTCGGTGAGGCGCAAGCATATCAGCAAGAACCCTAAATGACTCTTTAGCAGACGAGTATTATATTTTCTTAAAGGCCAACCTACTTGTCTTGTGCGTCTACGAAGATGCCCATGTGGGATTCAAATGCGGCAGATATAGGTTTTCCAGGCTCTGAATGCGGATTGTCTGTCACTCTCAGGATATCTTTGAACTGAACGACAATCAGTTAAAAAATGTGATTTTTTGAAAATTTACTAACGCACAGAGGTTGCCCACTTCTTCGACATGGATTGTTCAAACTCCGTGGTTATAGCCAGATTATCCAAAAGTACTTTGACAGTCAGGTTGGAACCGGCTTTCGTTAAGAGAGTGGTAACGTCGTCTCTGAAGGCAAATATTGTCAGAAATGGGAAAAGTATTCAATGGGTCCTGAACCCTCACCTTGAAATCTCTGTGAATTTGGCCAGCAAATGCCAACTAACTCGCCACTCGCCAGGGAATACTCTTCCTTGCTCCAGTTCGTGGGTTTGGAGGAGTCTGCGAAACCAGGCAAAACGACGAGATATATTGTCTAGTTGCCCCGCTTCGTCGTTTGTCCGAAAGATACGCCTGTATTCTTTGAGTTCCAGGGCCACGAAACGCTCAATGACTTGCGACCGGAAATCTAAACCTAGGACGTCTACGACAAGACATCCGTCGGAGATGAGAGACGGTTTGATTTGTTTGCTGGTGTCTTGGAGGTAACTGGCAGGAGAATCAGAAAACCTAAGTATCCATATCAAGGGAAACTTACAAGGCATCGAAGTCCGCATCAAGTTGGGTTTTCAACTGCCCTTGAAGCTCTTGTATCCTCTTCCAGACGCGATTGATTCTTGGAACGCCCGTGTACGACTTGAACGAGGTGGATATTTCTTTGACAGCCTAATGGCAGGATAATTTTGAATTGATGGTCAATAACTCATCTTGTCGTATAAAAAAGGACGAACCGCCAAAGTTTGCGCAACTTCGCTATACTTCTTCTCCTTGATCAATTCCTCCAGTTGTGTCAATGCATTGACTATATAACGAGAAGCTCAGAAACGAGAAGATGACACCAGGAACAGGGAGATTGCCTAGCATTTGCAGCCTTTTCATCACCGTCATGCTTGCTATTAGATTCTTCTTCGCCAGGTCCAAGACTTGGATGTCTTTTGTGATATCCCGCACGACAGCTTCAGACTCGGTGGCCTTCTCCCGGATAAGCGACATCTGCCCCAGTAGATCCTGCCAGAGAAAGGGTTCAGCAGGAGGAAAATAAAGCATCTATACGGATGCAACTTACAGATATCATTTCCTGGATTACGGACATCCTTTCCAGGTTCTGGCTGACTTTGAGCTCTGCATGCAACGAGTCGACCTCCTTCTGCAGCTCCAGATATGTCTCCGCAAGCCGCGCATTAACATCTTCAAGATGCGCTAGGGATGCCTCTGCGATATGATACATTACGCCGAACCAAATGGCGACAATGACAAAGAGTACACACCATTGGGGAAAAAGTCGTTCAAAATCTCAACAGCATTGAATCTCTCCGAAAGACCATCCAAGCGGTCAATCTCATCCGTGGGTTGTATTTCGAGGACGCGTTGGATCGCTAGGATAACTTCATGGGGAAGCTCGTCGTTGCTCATAGAATTAATTATTGAAAGAGTGATTTTATTCCGACGCGTTTGGATAATTTGGCTCCGCCCCTTATGTAATATTCCCGGTTTCCAGGAGGCCAAGACCTGTTGCCATTAAGCGCTACTTTCCCAACACATACCCATGCAAGCTTCACCAATCGCAAGAACCGACCAAGAACCAACCCGTTTAAGAGCGGTATCTAATGCATAAACAAAATACGTGGGTCAAAGCACTCTAGGAATAAAAGGCGAGAATTATTAATTACAACAGAAGGAAGGCAGGAAACGGTGGCAGGGTGGAGAAATTCCTCCAACCGTCCCATATCCATAAGTGAACAAAAAAACTAAGAAGGGGCATAAGCTTGTCCGGGTCCTTGAGCCTGTGTAATCTGCTCAACACTCGACAAATACGAGTTCCAGTCGTCTAACCTTATCAAGCGAAGCATCCATCAGCACCAAATCAATGGAGAGAGAAAAGGGAAAGCGACATACTCAAGACCTGTAGGCGCAGTCGACCACATCGTCATCGTATCATTATCCATTGCCGGCATCGTTCCAAACTTCGAGAGCCCCTCCAAATCAGAAGATGTACCGGCGAAAAACGACGCGATATCCGCCGCTGTGGCTGATTGTTGCTGCTGCACATTTTGGGTGGTATGGTTATGGTTCGCGAAGTTCTGCATTGTCTGTCCATGGAAAAGCCCGTCTAGGACGTACGCGTCCATGTTGGCCATTGGCACACCGCCTACTGGCGCAGATGCCAAATTCGAGAGGATGATTTGATCAAAGTTCGTGGGTGCGTTTCCGGTAGCAATGGTCGACGAGGATTGGAATGGTAATCGGGCATTCGAATCGCTAAAGTTGAATTGACCGTAGATCGGAAGTCGCCCGAGCTCATTACCGTACATGGGAAGGGAAAAAAGAGCGGGTTGTTTTAGTTCAGCTTGGGATTGTGCGCCCAGTGACACACGCCGCGACCCAGCCATACTCCTGCTCGAGGCCTCGCTCGGCGACAAAGGTGGCGATGAAGAAGACGCAGGTGACCAACTATCATTTTCTGGTTCTCGAAGTCGCTTTTTCCGGGGTACCTTCGTGGGCGAGGTGTCAGGTAATGAGACATCTCCAACAAACGCAAGTTCCATCAAGATATCCCTAACAGAGTGTCGGACATTTGTGAGTTGGAAACCACAGGTATAAAACATATCCCTGAGCGCAACATACCGATATCTTCCCGCCGACGCCCATCTGAGAAAATATCAGACAACTTTAGATAAAGAAATTACTGAGCAAGAGCAGACAAACCGTTGTTCGGAAGCCTTCAAGATCTCCATACACCGCTGTACGTCTTCCATTTCCCTCCTTGGGTTGGGCGCATATCCAGACCTTCGTCCACTCCAGATATTCAAAAGCAACACCACAGCAGCGGTGAACGCTGTGCTCTAACAAATGACAAAATGGCCATCAGACTCAGATCAGATCGGCGGGTGAAAAACTGTGCCTGTAGATGAGCCAAGGGCAGTGCGCTTAGTCTCGTAAAAGACTCGAGCACATGGCAGCATGAGCGAGCAGCATTCGTACAAATCGCCAGAGAAGGGAAGGCAATGGGATTGGGATTCCGCGGAGATGGAATGAACGGTCGATGTATAAAAACCTGGATATGGTAATACATCGCGTGGAGTGCTGCTGATTGTTTGAGAAAAAGCTGGTTGGTACAATCCGGGTTCCATTTGACTGTCGGTATCCGTGTTATTGAAGATATGAAACAATAATATTAACAAGAGAAGGACATACGATGGCTGGGCACGGAGTCCATCCAGTGGTTCATTGATGAATCCAATTCTGCAATAACTTGCTGGTCTGAACACGGTGTAGCTTTCCCAAATACGATATTCGGGCGCTTGATAGAATACTAGAACAAAGGAGTTGAACAGATTAGCGAAAACCGCGTTAGATGATGTCAATTCTTACAATCAAACGCATAGCATATGCGAGGATATCGAGCAACCTTAGATAGCTGTTAAAAAAAGCAATCGAGGACGGCTTTGAAGACGGCTGTTGAAAACCATCTTCCCAGAATTCATCGTCACATTCTAAAGGCAGGTCAAGATCAAAGCTATAGAAAGGTTATAAAGACATATATTGACAAGCAGGTAAAACGTACTCTTCATCTTGCAATCCACACGACCGACCTGAGGCGGCACTAAATGTTCTGTCCAAGCTCAAGACTACCCTAGATTTAAAGAAAGGATCAGAGAAGAAGAGAAAAGCAAAAATAAAAATGGCTATTGACCAAAACGCTCGCTTCCATAGCTCGTCCTCGACAGTCGCAATTGCGGCTGCCTTTCTACGTCTCCGGTGTGCACCGACCTCCTGTGATAACCGCACCGCAAGCCCAATCTGAGCCCAGACTCCTTGCGGTGTTTCGCTTGATTGAGCAAACAGAACATAGAGCTAGCGATAACAACCGCAATGGGAGTTCAAAAACAGAAACAAAAAAGACGAAACAACGGATCCTCTTACTGCATGCATCTGAAGTTCATGCAAGGTTGTTCTCTTAAAAAGAGATTTACGAAGTACATTCACTTGCTCGAACCACTTCCAACCTGCCGAGCGAGGCGAGTCCGAACCTTCTGCCAACACTCGAGGGTCATCCGAGTATCGGGAGCCATGAGCACAGACAAGAAGCAAAGTCGCTCCGAACATCGGATCCGTGATATGTAGGCCATCGGCCACTGATTTCTCAAATGTAGGCCGATGCAGAAGGGGTAAGAAAAGGTTGATTTGTTCGAAATATGCTTCGATGAGACAAGGAATCAGGTCTTCGTCGGGGTAAACATAGGTAGGCAAGCCTTCTTCGTGTTCAGGGTTCGATCTGATCCACTGAAACAAGGAGTCGTCAGCTATTCGTTGTCTCGGATAGGAATAATTTCATACCGGAGGAACGTCCCAAAATTCGTGTCGTTTTTGTCCAAAGCGTGGTTTTCCAGGTTTGGTTTGTTCGCCCGTGTATTCTTTTTTCATATCCAAAGCCGTCTGGATGAGCTGATAACCGCTGCACAAGTACCGGCATCAGCGTTTTAAATAGAAAATGGAAGAAGATACAATATCGGCATCCGTACGGACCTTGATTTCCCGAAAAACCGGTTCTGCTCGGGATTGAGATTTAACCTGCTCAACTGGATTGTAGACATTGAAGATGACCATTCGGTGTCGTTGCGCGGGAGGAACTCAGGTTCGGTGGAGTCGGGAGTTTCTATTCTGTCGACCTCCTGATTGATGTCGATACCGGGGAGTAACTAAAAAAATGTAATAAGAATACTCATCCTTCGAAAGATGGGCAGCACCCTGGGTTGTTTATAACGCAATAATATTACGCACTTTGCTCAAGAGACGATCCATCTTCTCAAGACGAGCTTCTAAACTTTCGACATAACTTTACGATAGGTTGGCTCATGATAAGGCATTCGCATCTCGAGGAGAAAGAAGCTGATCGCGCACCCTTTAGCAGACCCTAAAGTCTTAATATATCGTGATGAGTACGAGCTGTGGTCTTCTGAGGCGCTAAAATCGCACCTTAGTAACCTCCTTGTGTGTGCACTCGAATCCAAATTGAACGCAGCTACTACATCGATTGTCGGGCATTTCACCACTATCGCCTGGCAACTCGAATTTCTCTGAGATCGACACCCAACCCATTCGGGGCGACGGAATGACAACTTACAACGAACTGCGAAAGGGAACTTGGAGTCAGTTACGTTCGGCCAAAACATCTTCATAGCCATGGACACGGGGAAGGACAAATTAGAAAGAAAAAGTGAACATACTCTTCTTGCGTTTGCAAATGTCGCATGCACCAGGAATGCGGCGTTTCTTGGACAGGGAGCGGTGGTCGCCTCCCATTGCAGCTCCTCCATTGACATCCGTCATGGTGGTTTCGAAAATTCAAACGTTACAATATTTCGGTGGAAGGATTCTTCCTAAAGTCGAGTCATAGATATGATTGGGATGGTTGAGAGGAGAAACATGATTGCCCTGAGGTCCGATTGGTCATTACTGTCGTATAGCCCCAACCTGAACCCGTGACCGTGGCTCAAGCCTGAGATAGTTTACACCAGATCCATACGATGGAGATGCTGTAAAATTACGCGATCGATGATGTTTTCTGAATCTAAATACTAGCTGCAAGTAAGCAACTGAACAAAAAATCGAAGGCTCGTTTTGCCATGAGGAAAAAGCGTGAAATTTAAATGGTACATATTAGTTGATTTCAAGCCAACCATCCAACAATCAATATCCACAAAGCTGTTTACCATCCATAGTATCAATCAATGTGATCACATATAGCAATGACAGGCAGTCACCCAATGCAACAGAATACCGGACACCACGGCTTAATTACTTGTGGGTGACCGACATCCAATATGAACTTAATTGTCTGTATCCGTCATCATCGGGGTTCAGCACGATGGTAATGAAGATCCATCCACCATTGGCAGTCAGTCACGGGTACCCCGAAGGGTATCTCTAAGTAGCGAATGGGAGAAGAAAGCAGGTGTGTCGGAAGAGCTCCCCACTTGGAAATTTTCGCACAGGCATAAAGTACATTTCGCTTATTGCTTGAGTAGGGTCGCCTGTGGTAGCAATCTGACTTGTGCTCCTGCAACAAAAACTTACCCAGATGGCATTGTGGCTCTGAGTTTCGCGTGTGTCGGATCTGTGAGTCAATCGTTCTACCCCAGTGAAGCAAAGTCAATTTACGTGCGAGATCTTTGAGAGATCTCGAGAGCATTGTGGAACTCGAAGAACGCACATCTCTCTGCGGTACAACTTGCTCCATGCTGAGAACCATGCGCTTATCTGGTGGTACCATTGCAGACGAAGGCGCTGACCCACGCATGCGCGCTTGCTTGGTTCCGTCTGCTATACCTTGCCGACATCTACAAAAAAAACTTGTGTTACATGATTCTGTTTTAGGACTAACTCACTGCACTTGGTACAAGGCTTTCCAGAAATTCTAACTGGTGATAGAGGTTGAGAGAAGACCAGAGCTTTTCCTGTCCGAGCATACTAGACGTCACAGCCGTTCTGCATAACCTGGCTTCGGAACAAGTCTTATGCCATCTGGCCTGATGTTCAACCTGTCCAATTAGTCCAAGGGCGTGAAGTGGACAAGCACGGACGTTATTCGTATCGGCGTCGTCGGAGAGTCCGTTGCCCCCGTCGTCATCTGGATCGGCGTGAAGCCCGACTCTCTCTCTGGCGAAGATGGTCTCGCCGCTGCTAAGGAGTGCAAGAAGTTTATCGTAGCGAACGACATCCACGACGTCGAGGTCGAGATCCGAGAGTCGATCCGTTGGTAATTTGTCTTCGTCTCCCAGTTCGGAAAACTTCACTTTCTTGGTTCTGGGGTAACAATATTATAGGAAAATGGAGTCGTAACTATTCGACGTTGAATGAGGGAGAGCAAGAAAACCTCGATTCTCCTGCAGTAGCATTATCTTCCTACACATCCGACAAAACTTGTACAAGAACCTTTTTGACAGAATCCAATATAATTTCATCTTCACCTTGACCTGCCTGAAGTACCTCAGGAGGGGGCTTGAACGTTGCGCCAAACAACGCACTGGAAAGCAGCTCGTCCTCGGGCCCATTTCTCAGCCGCACACGGTGTGATATCACTCGGGGAACCATCCGGGCAATATCCACCTCAGACACAGCAAGTATGCGGTCGGCATCCTTCAAGTTATCTTCAGCACGTTGAGATGTTGCTTCCTCCTCTTCTTCCTCTGGCAAAGAGCTCACAACATGCTCCTCACTCCGTTTCTGAAATTCTGAATCCTCATCATCCGCAATTGGTGGCGCCCTAACAAGCTCCATCCCTGTTAGATCATTGCCAACCACCCTCGAGGCCTTCACCAGATCCTCCGCATCCTTCATAGCCTTTGCCGTCAACAACATCGCATCAAGTCTCGAATGATGTCTTGTCGCAGAAAATATATCGGACAAGTAGAGCTGCAGTCTCCACGAGATGTGCGCGTTCTGCCTTACTTCTTGCAATGACTTGATGAACGAATACGGGAGCACGCTCTCCGAGAGGACAGGCGGATTAAAGGATGACGATGGCTTGTAGTGCAACGACAGAGGTTTGGTGAAGGTCGGCGGGGTATAGGTAGGTGGTAGTGGTATCGTTACCGTAGGCGAAGGACTCCCTGGGTTGGAGTGCGAGAGAAAGTTGGGATGAAATGGTCGCGGCGCAGGTGAGAACGGCAGCAAGTGCAGCTCGCGGCGGATGTTCTGCGAGATGAAGACATTTGTGCTCATTGCAAACTTGTCTAGCTGTAGATAAACACTATCAGTAGATATGATGAAATCAATTCGAAATGAGGACATCTTACCAGTGTTTTATGAATCGCAGGTCGCTCTCTTGCGTTCCATGGACAAACATAGACGGTGATAAATCCCTCGGGTAAATTCCAGACACCGTCTTCTTGCCCTTCTAATACCACCCTCTTCTCTGATAACACATCCGAGAGTGCTCTTTGCATCGAATTAGAAGCATTTTCTAGACCCGAAATGACGAGTGCTTGTGGCAATTCCTTGGAATGCGACCTCCTTTTCTTCCTCCGGTGAATAGAGGGAGTGGGGTCAGTGAACAAGTGGGGCAAGCGACTCGGTCCTGCAATACCTCCAGGGTAAGTTGGCTGTGGCTTTAAAATAGACGGTAGTGGTGGTGAAACCGACTCGGTCTGGCCGAGGCTTGTTGGAAACGACCGAGAGCGAGCATACTGTGGTGATTTGGGCTTGCGTTGCTTCGAATGTGCCTGCTGACGTTGATGGCCGGAATGCTTCGGGTTGTCGTCGGCACCTTCGTCTTGTGACGAGTTGGCCGAGGAAGAGGTCCCAGATGGGAGGAAGAAGGACCTTAGGAAAGCTGCCGGATCGGATTTAACTGTTGGCCGCGTTCGTATCTTGAGCTTACGAGTGGGGAGGTTGAAAATATACGAAAGTGTCTAAATGAGGACAAAATCATCAGCGATAGATATGTGATACGATGAGGACGGAGACCATTCATCCTGGAGCACACATGGTTTCTGACAGAAATGTCAGCATCATGGTGACGGAGAGCACAAATAGGGTCAAAAGAATGCGGCAGTTAGCACGCATGAGGCGGAGCCTCAATGGCGTGGGGATGACAGACTCAATCTCGACATCTCTTGATGCCTCGAAAATATATCGGACTCACCCAAACGGTCAACTTTACAGTCAGACCGACATCCTCCTCAGGAGTACGCAAGATCAAGTGTTTATCACCCGCGATCAGGCAAAGCAAAAGAGACCTGAAAATGACATGGTCAAGGGGGAGTGAAGGCGAACTGGCCACATTTCGGATGTAAGCATGGAGTGCTGGCAGGAATGCCTGAGTGCCGACAAGCTGCAATGGGAGATCGGCAGACATGTCCATCCAATTTGACAGATGGTTGGTGCAACAGCAGATATCACAAGTTGCAGATTCTTACGCTCTTAGAAACCTGAACAAGAAAGGGTCTGAAAATCTGAAATGGTGGAGGACTAAGACTGTTGTCAATGTGATGGGTGTTGTCGGTCGTTGTTTGTCCAAGGTTTTGATAAATCCAGTTCGGTCGGATGAGTCGGTCGGTATGACAATGGAGCTACTTATCACAATCCATATGGGATTCATTTGCCCCTTTGACAGGCTCTATATCCGTCTTATTACAGATGTCCAATCGTGAATGAGCTTACCCCCCCACCTTGTGCGAATCCAAGGCTGGTGACTACCTCCTCGTTGTCCTGTGGAGCAACTAGTGGATATCCTGGGCTATCGTCGTCCAGCAGCTCCAGCTGGGGACTTGTTCAAACCCGACATTACCTGTCTGCTCCCAGGGTTGTCGTATATCCGATTCATCTTTCGGGTATTCTCACACAAAATTCTCGCCTTCAAAATTCCTCCCATCTCCTCATACTGGCCTCGGTCAGGCTCACGAATTCATGGACAGCTTTGTGCAAATTCCGATTGACGACACTTCCCCTTGCATATCTTACTCTCCTTTTCGCGATACATTTACTACACCAAATCTTAGTGCGGGCTGGAACCCTTATTACGACCAATCTGGCTTTGCAACTTCCAGTGGCGAGACAGGCAACGGTACCAGTCTCCATATCACTTCACTGGATGGTGCCTCTCTTGCTCTGCAATGGCGTGGTATGTACTGGCATCACTTGTTAAAACACCTTCATGATCTCCGCCGGTAGGAACGGCCATTGAACTCTGGGGAAACGCCACCTCTGCGAATTACTCAATAACCCTCAATGGACAACCGATATCGCCAGGTCCACCCGTGGACAACATGCTCGCAAAACTTGAAAATCTCACGGATGCTTCTCATACGGTGGTACTGACGGCCCAGATACCCGAATCAGTGAATCCTCCCAATTCATCTATGCTTGTATTTGACAAAGCTGTCGTTACGTCCTCACCAATTCCCGCTTCGTCCAAGTGAGTTGTATGGTCATATCACCTGGTTTATGTAGACTAACCTCTTTTGTGTGCCTGTGGTAAAGTCTTAGTTTCAAACCTCAAACCATTGACGATAACGAAATTGCCTTTCTCGGACGATGGTCATTCGAAACAACTCCTTCTAACCTTTCCTTCCATACCTCACACAGTGCAGGAGACCGGGCCCTGACGACATTCAATGGTCAGTGATTTTAATCAGTAATCGCTTGGTCATCTCATAATTGTCCGCTGCTCGCCATGTTATGTAGGATCTGCCTTTGTCATGTCTGGAAGGACCTCTCCTCGAGCTGGAAATTTCACCGTTACCCTGGACAACGTGACTACGACGATGTCCGGCCGGTCCTCCTTTACCACTTTCGGCTCTCTGCTATTTCTGTCTACCGGTTTGGATCCACAGATCAATCATACCGTTGAAGTACGGAATGTGGACGGAGGCGAGCTTTCATTGTCCGTCGGAGGTTTCCAAACATTCATCTTTTATAAGTGGGTCTTCTGATGACATTCCCCATTTTTTTCCCACACACACTGGCTGATATCCGCTCTCTTTCGCTTCCACTATTAGTTCAACCCCTCCCAACGACACCTCCGCTACCCCATCGCCCGCTAGCGCAACCATCGTGGCCATCCCAAAGGGAACGATTGCAGCCCTCGCGCTCGCAGGCATACTCGCCTTCATTGCACTTTCGGGCCTTTTATACTTTTTCCTGATCTGGCGTCCCCGATCCCGTCGCCGACGCGCTGCTGGCAATGGGTACAAGTTTCGTCGTCAAAGCCCAAAGGAAGAAGAAGGGGGAATGGTGCTTGATATTGGGCCAGGAGTCTCATCTAAAGAAGTAGGCCACTATGAAGATGACGATGACTGGGATGAATACAAAGGGGAACCCGAGGTGGCCGCCCTCGAGGACCGACGAGTTAGCGGGCGTGGTTCATTTTCGAGGTGGAAGAAGGAAGCAGCGGCTGGTGTCATGGGCCTAGGAATCAATTTCCGACATTCTGATTCTGCGGTGGAGGTGAAAGACAAGGGTTCTAGGGGCGCGCACCGCGAGGAGCGACATATAAGCGAACCGAGTTCAGTGCCGAGCTCGGACTCCTCGACACGACGGAAGGAGAGGGCGAAGAGAAAAGGCAAGGCAAGGCAGCTCACGGGTAAATCGTGGTCGTCCACTTATACTCTGGACCGACTCTGGCAGACGCAGCCAAGCTCAGCTGCTCAACGTCCAATATCACCCCTAACGACCGGTGGTCTTTCCTCATTCTATGCCGCCGAACCCTCATCGCCTATTTCTCCTCGTGCGGCAATAGACCCACCATCATATGCAGCATCCGTCTCCGCCTCCCACTCGAACCTTTCTTCTCTCGTCCCTTCTGGACCCCGCTCAGTTTCGCAATCTCCAGAAAATACTACGTACCCTCTCGTCCACTACCGCGACAGCACTCGAGGATTCTTATTACACCAAGGCGAACCAGGTTCGGACCAGGAATCACCCCAAGATGAACTTCCGCCAACCATCCAGATTGACCCGCCGGCAGGAGGAGCAGATGCTATTCCTCTGCGATCACTCTCGCTCAACGAAGGCGGCAGTTTATCAGTAGAGGACAACCCGAGCCTTGCTGAACCGGCATCTTTGCGGAAAGTGATCAGGAGTCTGAGCCCACGCACCGTCGTATCACCACGACTAACGCAATCCTATTCGCATCAGCCTTCAATTCTCCGCCAACAACAAGATGCGCCTCGAAGCCCTGAGTCGGAGACGTCTCTCGACTCGCCGACAAGGGAATTACTCTTACCACCTGAGGGTATCAGCCTCAACGACCCACCGCCGGCTCCTTCCAAGAAACCCACCCCAACCCCAATCAAAGTTGTTAGACCACTCCCACGACCACCCATGAGTAATGATGAGGACTTGGTGGAGATTAAGGATGGCGTTTTTCTCAGCGTCAGGGAGACCAGCCCATTCCAAGTTGATTTTGATCCACGATCTACCCAAATTCCGACCAACATTGCTGAGGAATCGGTCACAAAGCCGGCGTCGTCTTCTACTACCAAGCAATCTTCTAAAAGCTCGTCCGGTGATGGTTCGAAGGTTGTATTCGCTGGCAATCTTCCAACAGCGAAAGGAAAGTCCAAAGCGAAGGACAAACCAAAAAAACGAAAGCCTCCACCAGAATTCGTTGAAGGTGCCTCCAGCAAGCCATTCAGGCTTACCCCCATGACTTTTCCATCCGGCCCAGCTGGGGATAATACAGCGAGCGGTTCATCGGATGGTGCTATATCCTTCCTCGACTTCACGAGCTCACGCGAACCTTCCCTTCATCATTCGCGGTCCGTCAAGACCACGGCGTCGGCGTCTGATCTGGAAAGGAATGTCAGTATTGCATATCAGTCAATCCAGGAATCGGAGCCCAAGTCAAGATGGAGCAATGTGACGGCTAGCACAAACCCTGCTTCTGCTGGTGCCAGTGCCAGTTCAGCCTCAGGCGGAACGAACGAGTCCTCCTCTGGAAAATCAAAGAGGGGTATCGCAGCTGTAGCAGCCCGGTCAACGGGTTCGAGCACGTTTCCAATCACGGTGCAAGTTAACGTCCCACCTTCTCCACATCATATCATGGTCGACCCCTCTCCGACTCGGCCATACCGCCGCTCAGCACTGTCAGGTATGTCCGACAGCCAATTGCACACACACCCCCATCTCGAAACGATCGACTCGCCAACGGACAGCATTCCAATGTCCGTTTCCGACCTCCACTTCCGGCACAGCGATGAGGAGGATGGCCCTAATTCGCGGCGTGTGACTGGGTCGTCATTAACGTATGCTGCCCTTCAAGGGGGACAACATCCGCCGCTGCCTGGGTCTTTGAGCGCCAATGATAGAACCCGGCCTTTCGACCCTTCGATTCTCGTCAGCCGGGTCCTGGGTTTACCGTCACCCACCCGCATCCCGACGGTGCAGGAAGGACAATCACGCTCAGCCTCTGCTACCGGGGCTACTACGTTGAGCCCTTCGGGCACCCCGAGGCTTAATCCCAATTATAGCGCCGAACAATTGGCTTCGGACATAGACAGATCACGAACGGACTTGAATTCATGAACACGAACGAACTTTCAACACATTATGACTACCTTTCCTTTCATTTTAGTTGATAGGGATTTCTTTTGTTTTTCCTTCTTGGAGGTTGTCTCCACCTTCATGGACAGCTCGTTATCTCTACTTGTACGACCACTTTTAAATACGTATTTTTTGGTGGCACGTATTAGTACTGCGAGACCTCTGCTTATCCTGGCGGAAGCTGCTAGCCCACCGTGAATTCGGTTTGGGATTTCGATCCCGAAGGTATGCCTTGTTACTTCATCGCTCTCATAAGGATGCGCCCAATGAGTGTATCTAGGCAGGAGAGCTTCAGGGAAATCCAAGTACAAAATATGGGGCACTCACGGCTTGAATCAGCGCGATGATAGAACCTCTGCATCTGTGCTTGGCTCTAAATTTACTGAAGTGGCCATTGGGATAACAATGAAAAGTAAGGCTTATTCGAAGAAACGAGGGTTCGATGACCTAGAATACTTGGAGAATACATCGGAGAACCACTTTGACGAGAGGTGGTGTTTTATGGGCCCAAATTTGGAATCTGGGGTTTTAAAATCATCGCAGAATGACGATAGGAGTCTCGAGAATGTTGCAAAAAGCCATACGGCGGAACGTCTGTCAGAGTAGCGGCAGGTTTCGTTGGCCAATGAAGGTGCGAATTCAGAATCCTTCCCCGTAAAACTTCAGATATAGGAAATAAAGAGCTAGACTTAGATTGTTTTCCTATCAGAAATTAAACAACCTAAAGGGGGTCCACCGTCCAGGAGAGGGCCACTGAGTTGAGACGAAACACGCGGACCAATCTCATGGAATTATTTGGCGTGCCCGCTTCAACCAAACAATTGCAGCTTAATTCCACGTTCGCCTTTCACCAACTGCTGGGAAACCCATGGAAGCAGAATTCCAACCCCTGCACGACGAGATAAACCTCGTACGACTCTTACGACGAATAGAAAAGTCCGTGGATAATCCCGAAGAATGGAAGCCCAGCACAACCGATCCTCTGCCCGAAGTCTGGCTCAAAGCAAGGAAGGGGCTGCAGGTGGGTAAGACAGAGCACTTGCAGAAACAAGGGTTGTTAATGGAAAATGGACTCTGTGTTTGGTAGAACGTTAAATATGGGCGGACGTTGGTGAAGAACATCGAGTTGGACGAATTCGACCCTACTCCGTATGTGTTCAATCATTTGTTGTCTGTTTTATTTCTTATACTGACATTTGAACTTGTCCAGAGAACGCATAAAGCGGCTGAATGACTTTAAAATCCGACTGGATCGCGTCGGTTCATTTTTGAAGGACGTAGAACAAGTACGTACGGTTAGCCTTTCATAACTTCAACCTCTAATCTTCCTCAAAGACTTCAAAGCCCCAACCTCAAATACCTCCTCCAATTTTACCAACTCTTCCCATACCCGTATCTTCCAAACCTCTACAACAAAAGACTCTCGATTCTTCACCACCACCACTCCCGTCACCCCCTCCAAACGTTTCCACCACCCATGGCTTATTCATCGACCCTCCTGACCCAGGCGAAATATCACCCACCCTTATCACATCTGCATTACCTTCGCTTCTTCCCTCCAATCCCTCTGAAACGGCACTAGCTTCCTCTTATTCACGGAACTTCGGTCCCACACCTACGAATCGCAGACTAGTAGGAAACCACAACACAACCACAACTACTGCACTCCAAGAAGAACTCTCATCACAACTAGAAACGATGGCCAAACAATTCAAACGCAACGCTATCCACCTGTCAAATTTACTCGAGAAAGATAAAGCAGTCGTAGAAGATGCGCAGCTCAAGTTGGAAGTGAACCATGACGCGATGCAGAGGGAACGGTTGAGATTACGAGACCATACGTCCAAGAACCGCTGGACGACGTGTTTTACGCTGGGCATTGTTTTAGTGGTTTTATTGGTCTTTATGTTGATGGTTTCGGTCATTAGGTTTTCGTGATTTAACCTGTATTTTATTCGTATATACTTATGTCTTCAGAGATTATTCTTCAAAGTCCATCTTGAGTTATCTGTCCGGGGCTTGCCGGGCCATTTATCCGTCTGTCGAGCCCATTCTATCGTTGCCTCTGAATTTCTCAACGTTATTTAAGAGCCCTGCTACTGCGCTTCATAATCCCTCGATATACCAATTCCTTGATGACCCGAGCCACCAATTTTGGTCGGAAACGAACATATGTGCAAGCAGGTTTCCCAGAGCATGAAGCCTCTCAGAGCACAACGGTCAACATATCTCGGCCAGAATCTTCAACAACTGTGCTGAAAGAAAATAAAACTGGACGTGAGCCAACCCAAGAATCGGATGCTGCTGCAGCACCCCCTCCAAAGAAGAAGAGAAAGCGGACACCAAAGTCAAAGCGGGACGGATACGCTGCCCAAAGGGCTGCAGAAGCTGGGATTACCCTCGAAGGAAAACCCAATGACGGGGGAGGTGGTGAAGTGGATGAAACCAAGACGGGAGGCGACAGCGAACAGTCTACGCTTACCAGAGTGGAAAAGAAGCAGAAAAGAAATTTGGCAAGGAGAATGAAAGGTCCGTTTTCTTCTCGCTTTTTCATGACGAGGGCAGTTGAGTAATCGTAATTTCTCTCTTCAGTCCAGGCTGCTACGGAAGCCCGTCGACTGAAACGGATAAAACAGAAGAATTCGGAAACTGTCTGTTTTGCCTGTCGCGAGAAAGGGCACGCTGCGAAAGATTGCCCAACAACTAAAAAATCTGAATCGCAGGGCGAGGAAGGGGCTCAAAATATCATTGGGATTTGTTACAGGTAGGTTATAATCATTAGACTCTAGGCTCTTCATTGTTGACTTTTTTTTTTTGCTGCAGATGCGGTTCCAAGAAGCATAGTCTCTCGCGATGCAAGAAACCGGCTAATCCTGCAGATCCTTTCCCTTACGCTTCATGTTTTGTTTGCAACGGCAAAGGTCATCTCGCCTCATCTTGCCCACAGAATAAGTCGAAAGGAGTGTACCCAAATGGAGGCTCCTGTAAACTTTGTGGCGACACTTCACATTTGGCCAAAAACTGTGGTATCCGAGAAAAAGGTATAAACGCCCCCTTTCTTCGATTTATAGTTCAAATTAGATTAACGCTCTTACCCTTCCAGTGGCCAACCCAACAACAGTTCTGGGTACGGGTCGTGAAGCTGGTGCAGATGAAGACGATTTTCACATGTTCAAACGAAGGACAACTGAAATAGAACGCGACGAGAAGCAGGAGAAGAAGCTGAAAGAAATGCTTAATGTTCGGGCTGGTGTTCTTTCGGGATCAGTCAAAGCCTTCGGCGACGTTCCACCACCTGTGAAGAAGAAAGTCGTGATCTTCAAATAACCTCCACGCCATTCTGTTCTTTGGGCCTTCTCGATTCCGCCAGGCCCATAGTATGGGCATGTTCTATTTACTAAATCGTTCCCTTCCACGCTTGAATCAATCTTCCCCTTCCCAAATGCTATAATTTCTTCCATCGTCCAACATACGCCGTTGAGGTTAAATGGGACCCATTTTCGGTCGGCCCTGCTTTGGATGGATTATGAGTGATTTACTTTGGGGGGGTTTCTTTCGGGGGTGTGGCTTTGTCTTTTCAAGTAGAATACCTAGCCTCAGGACAATGTACCCAAATGGAGGCGGTCTGACTGTTAGACCGCCCAAATGGACGAGGAATAGTTGAAGCGGCCCGCTCTCGATGATGATGTCAGTTGTTGGGAATTCCCTGTTTTAATCTTGAACTCCAACATTCAACTTCCAAAGTCCAGTTCGCGACGATACACAACACTGCACAAATGGCTCTTACGATAAAAATCATATACGGAACTGCATGGTGAACAACATGGGCTTCCAATTGCCTTCTTGTCGCTGAACTGTGGCGGAACAGGAAAAAGGAAAGAACGGTAGACCTAGTTGTTAAAGCTGCCTTGAATGGGTTCAAAGCCTTTGATACTGGTGAGATTCTAGACAGGTCATTCTAGTAGCGCCCTGTTTGACACTTATCTGAATGTGGATAGCATGCCAACCTAAACATTATCGGTGCGGAACTACGCCCTGAGATACTGCCTTCCCCTCAGGCCCTTTCAGAGAGGATCTTGTCGGAGAAGCCCTGGCGCAACTACAGGAGAAGCACAATATCAAACGCGAGGACCTATTTCTGCAGACGAAGTAAACGTCACTCCCTCTATTTCACTCTCAATTGACATATTTACTTGGGCCAGATATACACCAATTGGCGGTCAAGACACATCCAAACCCCTGCCTTACGATCCTTACGATCCAATCTCGAAGCAAATTCAGTCATCATGCAGGAAATCCCTATCCAACCTCCGCACCACTTATCTTGACAGTTACATTCTCCACTCACCTTTACCGACGATCGAACAGACGTTGGAGGCATGGCACACACTTATGCAGTTGCAAGATGAAGGCACAGTACGGTTGATTGGTGTCAGTAACACGTACGACGTGCGAATTCTCCAGGCACTCCAAAAGGCCAGGAAGGTCCAGGTGGTGCAGAATCGTTGGTACGAAGGGAACAATTGGGACCAGAAGGTGTTCAATTACTGCAAGGAACTTGGGATTATGTACCAGTACGTGATATCAATCCCTTCCTCGACGAAATATTCCTTCGGTTCCGTGGGTTGACAGTCCTTGCTTTCTAGGTCTTTTTGGAGTCTATCTGGGTCGCCATCCCTGTTGATCCATCCGGCCGTGTTACAACTCGCGAATATGTACGACTTGACGGCAGCTCAGATTGTATACAGCGTGGCGCAGAATGAGGGGGTCATCCCGCTTTCGGGCACAACCAATGAGGTTCACATGCGCGAAGACGTTGCTGTCGAGGACATTGCATTCGCCAAGGATGGCACAGAAGAGCTATTGCAAGCTGTGAGAGGATTTATCAAAGGGAAGGAAGTAATGTGAATAAGCTATGACCACCATCTATGCACAATTTGAATGAATTGAGGCTGAGAATTGCTGAGGTCATGGACATACGAGAGTCAAAGGTGAAGGTTGTCTTCTGGTTTATCGCTTCCATGGGTATTGCGACAGCAGTGCTTCCCATGACAAAATTTCAGATCCAACTTGATTCTGCTGAGGCAAGGCAGTATTGTCTTTGAATAATGGAATCTGCGATTCCTGAAGGAAATTCTCGAGGAGGACGGCCAGCCGCACGTCACGGAGCGTAATGCCAGGTTCCGTCGAGTTATCTTGAACGGTAATTGGATGTTTGCGCGCAGAGTGCGTCTGCGTCATGACGGTGAACACTGGTCGCTCGCCTGACCAGAGGTTAAAAGAGGCGTGGTGCTGGGGCCGGGAATCAATCGGGTGCACTTTATGAATTATAGATTCGGAAAGATACCTTTTCAACGTCCTCTATTCTGAGCAATTCATTGAGGAATTTGCGGGCGGAGACAGGACCTTTGAATGACCACTGGCCAACAAGGAAAGGAGATTCTTGGCCCTGTATACAAAGTCAATAAACACGGAGAGCTCAATATCCTGGTGGCTCACGTTCTCATGGAATCCGTCACTGGGTTTCAGACGCTGTACTGTCCACCCTCGATGATGCAGAGGGTAGATATATCGGCGCGCCTCTGTCTCTGTGATCAATGGAGTTGTTCGTTTTACATATTTTACGGGCGGCGGAAGCTCTAGTTTGGGCAGTTCGTTTCGAGGTGAATCAGCATCGGTGTGTAGCTGCTTGATAGAAAAATGCCGGGGAGAAGAGGAATAGATAGTTCGCGTCTAAAGGTTTATGGTAGAAGAATATATACAGAGAGAGAAATTCCAATAGACGTACTTGATTTGACCTCGGAGAAAATATCCTGGAAACTGGTTCACGAGAAAAAGAAGAAAATAGTTCTGTGATGATCCGATGTTCAAAAGCCCGAAACATTATGGGATTTCCGTGAAATGTAAAAGCCTGTGCGTTTTTAAAGCTTTGAAAGGGAAGACATAAGCAGAGATGAGATGAGCGGGTAGAATCGAGGGACAACTTGAAGAGGTGAAACGGCCCGGCATTCCTTGCTTCTTTCCTCCATCATGGAATCAGCCTGGCAGTCTCTTACAACCTGCGGTACCAATCTCTTGTCCTGTACTATGGTTTGGAGCTTCTCATCCGCACCATCGTATGGAGTCAAATGTCCTTGAGCCAATCTGAAGGGGTTACTACTGTCTACGTCATCACCACAGCCTTTGGGTCACGGTCCACCTTCCGGTTGGAGGCTTTGTATTCGAGTATATATGGGGGGTAACCGCGTAAAAATCTCTCACAGTTTTACCTTATTAGGATGCTTATCTTGGCGCTATACTTTCAGCTTGGAATATTTTATACCCCGAATCTCATCACGACTCTCGCCTACGCGACTCCGAATCCTAATACCTTACTTGGAACACGCGCTGTCACGAACACTACAAAGGCTGGACTGGCATGGCCAAATGGGAACAATGTAAATATTGAGCAGTTCACGTCTACGGGCAAGGTTTCATGGTGTGTTGATTCAGAATTTCCGGAGTGCAGCTCTAATATATTTCATATTCAGGTATTACACATGGTCAGTTTTCCCCGCAAAAGCCACTCTGGAATTTGTCCCTATGTTTTGGGGCGACAAGGTGATCGATCAATGGACCTCAATGGTTCAGAGAACCCTTGCAAATTCGAAACCAAGCATAACGGCTATTTTGGGGATGAACGAGTGAGTCTCTCCTTGCCTAATATTCGCGTCCTTGAATGTTCAAAAAAATCGTCATAGACCAGAGCAAAATGGTCAATCAAATTTGACTGCACAGGAAGGAGTGGATCTCTGGAGAACATATGTGGAGCCGCTTCATTCGATGGGCTATCGCCTCGGGAGTCCAGCGACTTCGAGCGCCCCTTCCGGAAAAGTCTGGCTACAAGATTTTTTGACGGCTTGTGGGGGAAACTGTACAGTAGATTTCATCGCTTTGCGTGAGTCATAACACCGGTGTCCGTACTAAGCCACTCATCTTTGTTTGAAGATTGGTACGGGACGAACGCGTCCTGGTTCATAACCTACGTCGAGGACTTTTACCAGACATTTCAAAAACCAATATGGGTTACGGAATGGGCGTGCATGAATTTTGTCG
>Ga0307509_10003380_pt1 | contig 24307 bp, 26 predicted proteins | sample 10_EM_MG_FD_202245 | JGI IMG/M metagenome (GOLD analysis project Ga0307509, IMG submission 202245) | Populus trichocarpa ectomycorrhiza microbial communities from riparian zone in the Pacific Northwest, United States - 10_EM | ecosystem: Host-associated > Plants > Roots > Unclassified | place... | reverse complement strand
AGGACACCGTTAGCGAGGAAACTAAGGCGCGCGCGAGGAGGATCTTCGAGAGGGCGTATAAGAGGTTGAAGGAGAAGGAGCTTAAGGAGGAGGTTTGTCCCCCATTACCATATAGACTTGCGGAGACCAACGATATATATAGCGCGTCGCACTCCTCAATGCTTGGAAAGCTTTCGAGCAAACGCACGGCACCCCAGAAGACCAGAAGGTGGAAGCGCAGATGCCCAGCAAGGTCAAGAAGCGGAGAAAGCTGGACGACGACACATACGAGGAATACATGGAGTACACGCCCCCCGCCGACGAGCAGCCCAACGCCCGGATCCTTAATATGCTACAGGCTGCTCGTGCTTGGAAGCAGAATCAGGTGGTCTCAGGCCCTGCCTGAGGATTGTGTGGATTTTTGCGCTTTTTTTTTGGTCACGAGGTGGCTTTTTTATTTTGCATTAATAAGGACCGGCATTTTGCTAGGGGTGGGAGGGGGGTTACTCGAGTAAAAAAAATTAAATTCGTTTAATGTCTTTGGTAACTTACCGTAAATCTCATGAAGTCCACCATTTTCGATGCACAGAGGTGGACCATGATACCGCCAAGTTAAAAAAGATAGACTTCCTCCCTAGCCACCCGGACACCCCCCCATCCGGATTCAGGACAGATGCTGATTGGTTGGCACTGTATGAGGAAACGGCGGCGGTAATGCAGTTGCCACAGCCCATCCAATCAAACCAGGAAAATCGCTGAAAACTTTCTTATCTAGGTTTAGCTGTCCGGGTGGGGGAAGCAGTATATGATTCTTGGGAGCCAATCATAGGCCTTGGTAACTGTGTTGCCAAGATATTTGGAGTCATTGGCTACCTTGGAAGCGCGTGACGATTCGGAGTAACTTTAATTTGCGGTGTCCTTTGAGGTTGAAAGCTTGGTGGTTTCCCCCGCTCTCATTCCACTATAAGTTTGGATGAATGGAAAGGGGTACCGGTATCTCTTTCTATCGAAGGGCTGAAGAAGGCTAACGCATACTACCACCGCTATTCGCTATTTTACAAGCGGACGAGCGAACAAACGGACGGAGAACGGAAGATCCGGGGAATACTAGTATTGGGCGGATTATAAAAGGCCGGATTGTACGCGAGTGCCTTGCCCAGCGAACAAACGAACGAAGGAGATAAACTTCTCGCTGCCTCTCCACATCCAGTTACAATTCGATAGCCACAGTCTACAGGGGTGAACATTCCGAAGAAAGGAAGGGATTGAAGGGATATAATTCGGGCTTTGCTTTCACACCTCTACCGACCTCTGCTATCCTACGATCCTCTCGCACACCATCACTTTAACTTGTCTCCGACACCTTACTGCACCGCAGCCCGCTCCTCCTCTCCCTTCAGCCTTACATTACCTTACCCACCGATCAACAAACGAACGGCAATGCCACCCAGAACCCCCCATTACCTCTTCCGCAGAACTTTCACCTTGGCCCTTTTGTTAGTTGTATTCCTGGCGTTCTTGACGTCTTCCGAAGTTCTTGCCTCTCCCTCCTCATCTTCCTCATCGTCACCGCAGGGAGAGCGGCTAGAGAAGAGAATGAGTCAGTCTTCCCCCCTCCTCCGACTACCCCACGAATGCTAATGTTACTGCAAACAGCCTCCTCTGCAGCATCAATACGCTTCCCGCAAGTACTCAACGAACCCCGAGAACGTGGCCTTACGCCTGGCTTTGTAGCCGCGGTAGTCGGTGGGCTGAGTATTGTTTTTGCAGGGTTGATGGTGTAGACCCTGATTATCCTGTCCTCCGGCTCGCCGGGGCCGGGTGGCGGACGACATGCACATGCCGAAACGAACCTCGGTCCTTCCCCCCCCCTCCTCTCACTCGCTTGTTTCCTTCTTCAAAGCTTGGTGTTTGACTCTTTTTTATTGTGACGTTTTGTATGATTTGAACGACTGTTTGGCTGGTGGATTGATGGATTGATTCAGGGAGGGGAGAAAAGAAGACGTCAGATGGCTTGTTACGATTGTTGTTATGGACTTGACGATTTTGGTGTTAGAGTTGAGCTGTTGAGTTTTGCGCATTAGAGGAGTAAAGTGGGATTGATGGGAGGAGTGAAGGGGAAGGTGAGAAGGGTGGATTCCGTCGCAGCATCGCTGGCACCACGGGACTGGATGGTTTCTCGCCGCTGAGCGCGTGCTCGGACTCACAGCAACACTCAAAGCGCCCGACTTTCCCCAGGCAAACAATTACTTCCAGAGTTGTACGATACGATAGGTAGGTCGATAGCGGTGCATCCCATAGCATAGCTAGACTGAAAATACAAACTATCACTACTATCTATGCAAGGTTTTGTACTAAATTCACGCATTGCAGCAATTGTTGCTACCGGCTGTGCACGAGTAGCGGTGGCATGCACGCATATTATACCTCTGGATTAACATGGCAATAGGGGTTTTCCACCACAAACTCTAAAATAAACTGCACGTTGACACTGATTGTGTTGACGACCCCTGTAACGCCGGCAGTAGGTCTCTATTCTTTATTTTTCTCGCCAAGTCCTTGGATTCATCTGTAACCATAGGAAAATACCGGCAAGCGCTCCAAGGAAAACCTAAGTGCAGTAGCAAAAGAGACTTGATCCTGGAGTAAACCTTTCATAAGAAATGAATGATGACAAAACATTATCAAATCATCAATCATACTCGCCACGAGAATAAGTCCTCAGACAACCCAACCGGCGCAGCCACGATCCCCCGCAAAATTCAACCATCATGAGAACCATCATAGCAATCACCCTTGCAATTTCAACTATAATACTGAGGCCGTATATTTGGGCCCTCCAGCATGGGATCTAATAATAAGACCTTTCATTTTGGCTGTGGCATCGATTTCAGTGGTTGTGGCATTGCGATAGTCGCGCGTGGTAGGATTATAGTCGTGCCCGTTGTCTGAGGACTTATTTCTCGCCGTGAGTAGCTAGTCAAAGAAAATCCTACGGTCACAAATTGGACCCTCTTGTAAAAGGGAAACGAACGGGAAAGTTCACTATATGTCTGGCGACAAAAGAGTAAAACCTCCCAGCACTAGATCTCTGCCACCGTATTTCTATGAAGTCCTCTGAACTATAGCAATCACGAAAGGAGGAACTCTCCTCAACACTTTGTCGGAGGGATGTAGTATTCCACGATACGTTGAATACGGCGGGTTAAACATACTCGAGGTGCCAATGGGCGTTTGCCCAATTCAAGTTCCATAGTTCCACCCGGTGAGTAAAGTTAGGAGAAGGGGGAGAGGAATGGGGAAGTGGTTAGGAAATCGTTTTCAGATAGTGTAGGGGTGGGCAGACGAGGTGTTATAAAAAAAGGGTGTTTGCCTTGCAGCCAAACTCCTAGCGCAACACCCCAAACCCACAAAAGCCGGGTGACTATGCGCACACAAGTGAACCTCTATGGAGGGCATGTTGTCAAGGGCAAGTCGTATGATACCATAATCTCTCTCTCATCTAGTACAGTACAAGTCCTCCACTATCCCCCACAAACTGCTGAAATGTTCACAGGAGTATTTACCCCTGTACCGTAAATGCTCGAGGTGTTCAAGGGCCAAGTGACCCACTGCAGCCTTAAGTGGTAGCAGTCAAATATGCGTGTTATCACCTGGAGATACCTGTTTTGCAGGCCAAAGCCAAAGGGCGACTAGCTCTCCGACGGCGACGTGGATAGTGAGGTTGGAGAGAACTTGCCACAGGAACGGGTTCTTCAAAGTCTTACGCATTTTTACAACACTAGGAGGCACTCGAAGAGTATGGGAGCTGACACGGAAATGATGGAGATGGAGACAGACTTCTTCTGGAGGGAGATTGGCAAGATAGAGGTTGGAGAGTAGGGTGCTGCTGGGTTGGATGGGTGGGGGGAATCGAGTGCTGTTCTTCCTGTTTTTCTTTTCTAACTTGGCGTCTAATAATATAACCCCTTTTCCCCTTCCTTTTCCTTTTATCATTTCTTGGTTTGTGTAATGGTGTAGCATGGGGGAGTAAATCTGAAGGTTCTATCAAGTTGCTCATGTGTTGACGCTGTATGGGTAGATGGGTCAGGTGGGTCAGGTGAGGATTAGCGTGGTTACCTTCTAAATCAGATGAATGAATAGTAGGTGGCTGGAGATTAGGTTGAGCTTACAGTAACACAGAACAGTGCCAGGGAGAGTTGAGCCAAGTGTTGTGAGCCATAATTAGTGATGGGCTATTTGCTTGCCCTGGGGTCGTTTACATCCCGGCCTTCGAGTGACAACCTATGAAAGCCCCTCCCAGCTAATATGTTGGAGAACCTTTCGGTGCCCGGCTGACCGATCCAATCGTCAAGCTAGCCACCTTCCCATTAGACGAGACAAAGATCCTCTTGATCTCCCTCCCATTTGGCCATTTGCAAACCCATTACTCATCGGCTATAATATCTCTCATGTACTGCTCCCCCTTGCCAAGGTGCCTCATCAAGCGTTCCCGCTCAACCTCCATTTTGAACCTGAACTTCCCATTGATATCCATGGCCCAGGTTGCTTTCCTACCTAGGCGCCCCCTTTGAGGGACGAACCACGCCCGCGTTGTCTCTCAAGCACGCGAGTTCCTGCCATGGAGGGGACATGGGGATGAAGGTGGGCCCAGCACTCTTTGGCAAAGCCTAGCACGATGGGCTAGCATTCGCAGGAGTTTGTTCATGGCGCGGTAGGTCGTGCTGAGTCTTGGCCGTGCTTCGGCGAATGAGGGTGTGAAGATGTTTGCTAGCTTCATGAGATTTGGCACAAAGGTGTTCAGGGTTAGGGACTTTGAGGGGCAAAGGAGTTGTTCCAGTTTGTTTCTTGGACCACAGAGAAGAGGTCATGGTATTCCGGTGAGATGCTCGTCGCGGCTACGGGGCGGGCAACGAGGCTTGGTAAGATTGGCAAACCGGGCTCTGCAAGTTTCTCTGCGAGGATGCCGGTGTGTAGCCAGAGTTTGTCGAACCAGTGGTACATTCCGATTCTCCTGTCCTCACCCCATTGATATTCCACTTCCACCGGTTTCCAAAGAAACGCAAATGCACCCTCCTGGCATCAGCACCCCAGCGGGAGACGCACTCTCACGGACCGGTCTCATTAAATTTACTCTTGCTCATTTTCTCCCAGGAAACAAGAGGAGATGCGCCGTCCGCGGATACCTTCTCCTTAGTCTCCATATCCGCTTCGAGTTCTTCGGGTTTTAGGAACTTGGAGGTGACGGGGTGCTTGTAGGTCTTCCCTAAATCCATGCTTTGCCTCAAGAGCCGCTCAGCGTTCGCAGGCCGATATACAGCCCAGCCAGGCCAGGTCAAAGTGAAACTGACCTAGGCTTTGAAGGCTAGGCTTTTGGGAAACTTGTAGACTTCATGGATACCTGGAGGCGCGGGCAGGTTTTCGGCATATGCCATCTGATTAGTAAATATTTGCCAACAGGGAGCAGATATATTTGGACGCTGGCAAATATCCGAAGATACCTGAAAGTTCTCGAAGATATTGGTGGATGTCTGCAGATATCTGAAGATACCTGAAGATGTCCGAAGATGTCGATAGATAGTTGTCAATATCTGACGATGCCTGTGAATATCTTTGAATAATTGCAAATATCTGCAAATATAAGGCAATATCTGAAGATACCTTCTGCTGGTTCAGGTTTGGGACACACTAAGAGAAATTAAAAAGGTTCCAATAGGTTCAGAGCTTTGAGAGTAGTGTGGATGTTGGGAAATTTCCTATCACTCGATATATTCCAAACGTGTCGATAAATTACTTGTACTCGCGCGTTAACAAATATTCCCTAGTTATAAAGCTATTTCCCTACCACTTGAATATCAGTTTAAACCTAAAATACCTAACACTTTTCCTTATGGCCTTCTCCCCACCACCTCCTTCTCCAAGAACCCTTCGCCCCGATGATTCCGCATCACAAACCGTTTCTCCTTTTCTTGATCCAATTTTTCCCAGGTTGGATACAGCTGTTCACGCGGGGATGTAAGTATACACCCCAGATCTCAACTAAGTTCTTCACCGTGTGGTCATTTAGCTCCAATACCATAAGCAATAGTGAAGATAACGTATCACACCAGTATAATCATGTAAGCACAGAGGGCGTTGACACCTGCGCTCGTGTTACGTTCAATCCATGTCAATACATACACCTATGATACCCCGAAAACACTCCAAAATTAGATTAATCATGCTCGATCACTCGGACGCATGCAGCTGCAGATGTCTGCTGTTGGAAATAGCCGTTTAATGGCGGCACTTGGTGCGGGATGTGCCCGCACTCTAAGGCCGCCGGGGTATGCGTATGCACTAGTCAAAGGACTCGCAAGCTATCATATGAAACCATTTTATCATATGAAACCATTTTCACCCCCCTTGTTTTTTTTTCTTTCCCTCTTTGTCTTCTCTATCATAGCTTTCTTCCTGTGCACAACTTTCCTTAGGTCATTCCTTTCCATCAACTTATCACAATCAATCATGACCTTCGTCTCCACTTAATTTATATCTTGTGTCTCCACTCAAGTGGCTCCACTCCGCTGCGTAAAACCCTCACAATCGATCATTGCCTCCGCAGCGATTATGCTCAACAGGAGGTCCCCAAGCCCCCGGCATAGCCAACTCGTCCATGGTGCCCAGGCTTTTCCGTCTTGAGAACAACATTATTACAGTTACCCAAGTAGGAAATGAACCACATAGTAGGAGGTTGTCGTTGTTAGTAACAATTTGCTAGGATATTAGAACGGTCAAGGGGGGAATCGGAGATATAAAAGGAAGATTGGGCACTCTCGGCTGGCACATGGGGGTTGTGCTAATGGCAATTTTAAGAGGCCGGAGCAGGGTGAGTAATGCATCGGCACTTCTTAATTGCTCAGTCTAGCTAGCAATTGCTAACGTATCCTTATAGCTATTGGGTTACCTAATGAGGGAAAAATTGTCCAAAAGTCAGGAGCAGGGAGCGGCCATAAGCTCCAAGCAGCTAAGCCAGCTAGGGAAGCTGGCCGCAGAGGCTAGGGTGGAGGCACCCAAGGGAGCGCAGGATGCAGGCACTAAAGGGGCTGGGAAGGTGTAGAGATGGAAATGGATAGATTTTCCTTTAGCTTTCTATAGGGGTGAAATGGTTCCGGCTCTGTGAGGGCAGTGATTAGCCCTTGGCCTTTGATTTTTTTTTACTGTTTCTGGTCGCAAGCCTTGCTACCAGAATTACCACCTCTACCTAGAATGATTCAGCATCCCTCGGGCAGTGTAAAACACTAAAATTCGGGGCGAACCCTTTCAATATCATGCACTTGGCAACAAACCCTTCGATGCCATCAGCCAGGAGATATAATTATCAGAAGGGAATGAGTTTACAAGTATCTCGGGAGATAGGCTTGTCCGGTGGAGAGGATCCGTTGACCAGGTTTTATTATAGTATATTAGAAGAGCAGCTGGCTAACGAATGAACTGTACTATCATAGTAATTTTGTTCATGACATTGTGTAATAAGACGGGATTTCTGGTTTTGGTACAGTAAAGGGTCTGGCTTAGGGTGGGGCTAGGGTTCTGGCGTCGAGAGGGGCGGCCACTTTGATAAGGGATACGGATATATCTGTCGAGTAGCTTTCTTCTGCACCTGAGAGGTTTGAACTTGTCCGGTGGTCGAGCCTGCTCACGGATATTATGTGGCCACAGCAGTGTTAGCAGCATAAAGGACGCTCCCGAGACGCAAGACGGGAGGGTCAAGACGCCCCATCCTGCTGCGCACACGGGTAGTCTCCATCTATCTCACAACCGAAGAACACATAATACCCGACTGCTTCACAATAGGTATCCTTGCCCGAGACCTCGAGTCCGACGAGAATAGTCTCGTCCGGCGGAAGGTTGGTAAGGCCGATTACGTCGTGCGCAATCCCTATCCTTTCAGGGGCACCATCACAAAAACCAACAACACCGTATCCGAGGGCGTCGAGCAAATCGATATCGGGGAAGTAACTCTTCTCCATACGGCAGCAGCAAAGAATCATCTCCATGTCACCACTCCCTCTGGTCTGGCAGATTACGACTCTCTTCTGGAGGAAATCGAAAACAGGCAAGTTTCCGAAGCTTTGAGGAAGCTATACTATAAAAGCCTCCAAGCATACTGCCGACTATGATTCAGCCATTACTGAATTCCTCCGGAAACAGTGTGTAGGTGATGGCAATATAAGAACCGAGTCTCCATCGTAGAGAAAATCCAATCAAAGTCCTACACAACCTTTTGTAAGGTCTATGGAGCTTCCCATCAAGATTATTTCTGGCTTGCCCGGCTACGTTAGCCTTCCGGATGTGTTGGGTTCGTCGCCATTGGTAAAAGGGCCAAAGAGCCACCCGGTATACCAGCTACCTCATCGTTCAAGCGTGTCTCTTCTACAGGCACAATTGTTGGAAGAGGGTTCTCGGCTGCGGGAAAGACGGTGTGGTGTTTCGTGAATGGTAGCGAAGGGCTCACGATCCCGTGGATGTGGCGGCAGCCAGGGTCATTGGCGAGGAAGTCTCACAGGGTGTTATCGCACCCTCGCATACCCCGGAGGCATTCTAATTTATTACACAAGAAAGGCGGCAAATAGACAATTTCAGAAACTGATCCCCTTTGTGAGGCAAGTGGCAGCAGTTACCCAAGTCCTATTTCAAGCAACTGCCAAACTGCAATTGCAGCCACCAGCCACAGGGACACGTCGAGTATATGGAGTATCACTCCCGCAGCAGAGCAACGACCTAAAGATCACTGCAGAACCTTCTCCCATGTGCTGACGCCATCAACCAATTGCGAAATACCTCCACAGGCCCTAATCAACCTCATTGTCGGCACAATTGCGTTGAAATATCCCCAACCCAATCGTGTATGTTATGCGAAGAACGGGAGGATCATCGGCCTTGGCGAGGGCATCAGCCACAGATCCACCGCACTGGACTCGCGGGCGACAAAGTCGACGGGCGGCGGTTTAGGTAGAACCTAAAGGCCCCCGACATCTGATGAAGGCACGGCACTGAAAGGCCAGATAAGAGCAAAGCAATCGACCTCTAAGTTTCAGGACGTTCTCTGGAACTAAGTGACGGTCTAGAAAGGGAGCTGTACGGGAGCATCTTTGACGAAGTTCCGGAGTCATCCGCTCCCGAAAGGTCGAAGACTGACGCAATCAGAAGAAGTCGCAATATCGAGTGATGCCTTTGCGAGTCCTCACCCTCGCAGATTCCGCTTGGGAACAGGCTGAGCACTAACGCTCGATTAGCGATTTGTGATATCTGACAAGACCTTCTGTACTTCCCATTCGTTGACAATGTCTTCCGAGCACACAAATCCGGGGCGAAGTACCAGGCGGCTCTTGGGAATTAGTAGCCGATAAGGCTGTTCGCGGAGAAGCTGACAGGTGTGGTGTTTCCTTGTGGAACCAGAGACGCGTCTTTTTCACCATCAGATAGGCAAAAGTCAAGGGAGATTTCCTGAAGCGGGGTTGAATTGGGGTACTCGGCGGGGTTTGCAGGCCGGATGATGCTCAGGCCGTTCTGGCGTCTTTTGTCCCCCTCCCTTGTTTAGTCAGTGATGAGTGTTGGGCGGCCGTTGGCATGGTGGTGGCGGTCGGTAGTGGTGGCGGTGATGGTGTGTGCACAGCCAAAGAGGAATGACTGAGCTGAGGTTCACGTGATGCCGTGTCAAGCCACACTCCACCTGTCCACATCACCCCCACACATGCCCCCTCCATCAATTGATCCATCCATCCGGCAACCTGAGCGAAGGCTTTTGATGATGACGACGATTTCATGAATGACACGAACCGTGGGCTTAAAAAAGATGGATTTCAGCATTGTTTGTGCCTTGCTTTGCCATATACCTCGGGTTCTTTTATGCGGTGGGCTATGAATGCACAACCCGTCTAAGAACAGGTGATTTTCTCTCAACACTCTGAATTGTTCGTATTGCCACACCTGCAATCTCCGGGCTCGACTTGGATTTCTCCAAAAGCATGCATGCACAATTGATAATAGGTCCACAGCCCCATCCATGATCACAAACTCTCTACTCGAGTACTCGAGTAAAGCTACAGTGGAATGGAAGAAAGAGAGAGAGGAGAAGTCAACATCCGAATTGGCTAGGGTAGGAACTTGCAGGCGGCGGTACGGTGACTTAGTCACTACTATAGCATAGTCTACTGGTACAGTCCCCGTACTGGTATTCATACTCGTGGTAGGGGTAGGGCATTGGAACAAACAGGGGGCAAGTGTCTCGGCGAGGGACAAAAAAAAAGAGCGGTTATCAATATCTTGGGGTCTAAATGAAGGAGGTTTCGCACTGGCCATCTTGACCCCAGTTTGTTCCAATGTTCTACCCCTACTGCGAGTAGACTACCGGTACACGTACTAAGCATTCGAGTACCGTAGTCGCCGCCAATACTGTATCCTACTTGTGCATTATTCCCCCTTCCTCCTGTCCACAGGGACTGAGTTAAACGTTGTGCCCGTACCGTGCTCGGGCTCAAATGAACCGGGGCCACTGTGCCCAAGCACACAGGAGCAGAGCGAGAGCGGGACGGTTATGACTTCGGGGGGAGATGAATTAAACCACAGACTCGAGAAAAAGGAAGCGAGGCCCGGGTTTATTAGCTCTACGACCGGTAGTACTTGTATGATATGATAAGTGATTTCTTTTCCGAGCGCGTAAATTTAGGGCAGCAAAAGTTGCCGCGTTGAGGCACAGGTGGCGGTGCTCAGTGCTTGGTTTGGCTATGGTTGCTAATTTGTAGACAGCAGAGATATTGGAGCTGAGGCTGCAAGGAAGAGGAAAGATTCATGGTTTGACAGTATCACATATGGAGAGCATTTTACAGAGCGGCATGGTAGATTGTATGCCGTGATGGGCGACAGTACCGGTATTGATTGTACTCGAGCACTACTAGCAGTATTGTGACCTGGTCAACCCACACGGAAAAGTCTTTTGAACAGCCCCTGGCCAGGCATACAGTATGCTCTGGAGAGTGACTTACTTGTACGAGTACTACTAGTACTGTATTAGGTTATGATACCCCAACCAAACTTTGGGCAAGGGGGACTCGAACCAACTGACAAAACGGGCCTTCGGGATTGGTTGGTCTAGGAATCCATAGCGAAAGAAAAGGATCAGAAAGTGGCATGCCGACCTCTCTCTCTTCACATACAAGTACGAGTACACGGTACTCTGAAGGGGGGTTGGGAAAGATCGCTGCTCACAGTGGCCCAGGCCTGGACAGTTGTGACCTCTAGATGACGCATATGATTTCTCTTTCTGTTTAGCAATAGTGAGTTACTCTCTCCCCTTTGATTATTATCGGGAGACAGATTCTTGGTCACAGCACAGGCATCCATGAACTCAATCCGTCACAATGCGTAACTCGTACAAGTACTGCGATCACATACACTTGTACCAGTGCACTCACCTGAAGGACACAGCTGTCGGACACAAAATCCGGGGAAAACAAAACGCTCTCACTGAAAATCATCACCAGTTGAGCGGCAACCCTTCTTCCCCTTCTCTCTGTTTACTGGAATAGATTTAGTCTGTGGCTTGGCTGTGATTGGGCCGCTCAATCCCCTTGTGACTGAGCTCCATTGATTCGAGAGCGCCGCGTCTGCCCAGAACGAGATTGTGGAGCCAAACACTGCCGGTACGGTACTGTATTTCTCACTTCCCTTCCTTCCCAGCCCTCCCTTCCCTTATTCTCTTTCCTCGCTAGTCTTCGTCCTGACCCCCCCCCCCTTGCTTCCCCTTCTGACTTCTCAAACCTCCCTCCCCTGCTCCCTCCCCTTCCTCACATCTACCACGCTCACACCCCCCCTCTCCCTCCTTCCATCCCCTTTCTAATCCTCTTCTTCATATCATTTTCTCCTTCCAACTTTTCCTCGACGGGCATCTTTTTCGTCTCGTTTTCCTTTTCCATTTTCACTTCTTTACCTTCATTCCTTCAGCTTTTCACATCAATCCCCTTTTACATTACCATTTTCTCACTTTTACCTTCTTGATCTTCGGCTCGGTCAATAGATCTGATTCCCCAGCCTAGTCGAGGTCGGTTTCTTACAGCGCCCAAGAATTTAAAGTCGCAAACATGAGTGCAAGTTTCCCCATCCGCTGAAAACCCTATTGTGGGGGGAGGGAGCGCCTTTCTCATCTTGTTATCTATTGCTGATCGCATACTTTTGAACGTGCAGAGACCAGGTTACGGTGGAGGGTATGTTTTATTCCTCTCGAGCCCCAGGCTATTTTGACCGCCTCGATCCCCCCCCCCCGCGACTTCTTTGTTTACATGCCCGCCGTGATGTGTCACATTGAGGCTCTTCCAATCTCAGCCGCAGATATCACCAGACACCGAAGCTGACTTTTTGTTTTTGTTCCTCGAACCAGCGATTATCGCCAAAACAACCCATATGCCCAGCAGGATAACTACAATCCACATGATAATTACGGCGGTGGACAAAGCGCTCAGGACTATAATCAAGGGGGTGCAGGTAATCATTGTCTTTCTCAATTTCACTATCTGTCTGGAGGTTGATCGCCGGATTCCAAACTAAAGTCGAACCTTACTCTCCATTAGCTACAGGAAACTACGAAATGGCGAACATGAACGACTCAACCTCCGGCGAAATGGATTCTCAGCAGGAATTCTTTAGAGAAGTAAATGAGCTCAGAGAAGGGATTGACCAAGTCAAAGCCAATATCACTCGCATAGAGTCACTTCACCAGCGTTCTCTCACAGATATCGATGAATCTACATCATCTCAAACCCAGCACCAGTTGGACTCTTTGGTTGCAGATACCTCGGCGTTGAATAAGGCCCTGGCCAACAGGATTAGGAGGCTAAAAGGAAAGGCCACTACCGATCCCAGCAAAGCACCTCAGGTTAACAACCTGGATCGTAGCTTCAAGGATGCTCTCAGGAAGTACCAATCAGTAGAGGCCACTTTCCAGAAGAGGGCTCGTGAGCAGATGGCCAGGCAATACAGGATTGTTCGTCCAGACGCCACTGAACAGGAAGTCGAAGAAGCATGTAATGATGGACAAGGTCAACAAATCTTTTCGCAAGCTGTAAGTCTCAATTTTAGGGCCGCGCGTCATTGGGGATTGCCCTTGTCTAACTCACTCTAGCTTCTGTCTGGTAACCGCCGGGGTGAAGCCCGCTCTGCACTCCGCGAAGTGCAGGCGCGACACACTGAGATTCAACGCATCGAGAAGACCATCATTGAGCTTGCAGACCTCTTTACCCAGATGGAGCAGTTGGTCCTCGAACAAGAGGCGATGGTTGAGAACATTGACCAGCGAGGAGAAGAGGTTACCACAAATGTCGTCAAAGCCCAAGAAGAGATCGGAGTAGCTGTAGAGAAAGCTCGTTCCCGAAGAAGAAAGAAGTGGTGGTGTCTGCTCATCCTCCGTAAGTACATCTTATTTTATATTGTGTTTCGCGCTCTTTTTCCCAATCGTTTTCAAATGACAATGGCTCCCCGCCCCCCCTTTTTTTACCATGGAACATTGGAGGACAGCTGTCATCATTGCTCTCACCCTGGTTATTATACCACTCGTTATAACTCAGGCCTGAGCCTTGAAATGGAACAAATTCCCCTCCTTCCGATCATACCAGAGAAAGACTCCGGGTGGAGGGGAAAACTCTGTTTAGATCATGTGTTTCTTTCACTATATTGAGGAAAAATTTGGCCTAACATTGTTCTTTTCAACCCGGGGTTATAGTTCTCATCATCATTGCAATCGTCGTTATCGCATTGGTGGTCACGAAGGTCAACGGTGTGTGGTAAAAGCCTGGGCTTCGGCGAGGCGAGGCGCAGACGCTCAAAAACACGGGATCGAGAATTACTTTTTATATGCTTGTTTTTCTTCTTGCTTTCTTTTCCTTGGTAATTTGTTTCACGCTCTGGGTTGCAGACTCTTGGGAAATGTGCTTGTCTTGTTTCCTTGATCGATTTAAAGGGGATACCCTTTTCTTGCAGTTTTTCTAACTTGGGGTAAATACTTGCGTTACGCTCAACAGTTCTCATCATCATTGTCATCGTCATCATCGCGGTCTTGGTCACGGTTCTACGGAAAAAGAACAACAACAACGGTGGCGGTGGTGGATCAAATCCTTGATCTATCAAGATCTCCGATGGGCAAAATCGATTTTTGGACGCAGACGAGGCCTCTACCTATCCCTCTCTCTTCCTACCCATCTCGCTAATAGGGTAGACATAGCGTACTTGTGCTTCCTCCCCTTCCCCCCCTTTTCTCATTGGTTACATATTTCTCCTCCATTCTTTTCCAGCAAAGCCTAGGTGTTTCCTTATCTCCTGTATCTGTGTTTGTGTTTTTTTTTCCCTTCTCACCAAAAAACTCTTCTGTGCTTCTGTGTACTATCTTTAAAAGCGTTGGTAGTAGTAGGCACCGTAGGGGTTGTTGGGGAGGGAGGTAGTGGTGGCGGTAGTGGCATGGGGGGACTATTTAATACATTTTCTTTCTACCTTTCCTCTGCTCTTCCCTACTCCGCCCGGTTCATCAAATTGATATCGTCGTTGTTTATCCTCCCTTCCATCTTCTCTTGAGCGTTTGCAAAATTCAGCTCTTGTTTCCGATCGTAGCAAAACAGGGTTTTTCTACCACCATGAAACTACCGTATAAAGAGCATGACAGGACAATGTTGTGCATGGCAAATTTGGCTGTAACCACCCAGAGTAAATCCTGTTTACTTACTAGCACGCTTAACTTTTCTAGAGACGCGACATTGTCCTGTCACGCTCTTTATCCCGGTTTTCCGCCCCCGACAAGGCATTGCCTAGGGTTTTATGGCGCCGCGCATTCGAACCCGACCAGGTAAACAATTCGTTCAACAGTCAAAATCGACGGTGGACGCCTTAAGGAAAATGCAAGAACTGGTGAAAACTCCTGATAGAACTGCCCGATAATCACCCGTGTACTGTACAGTGCCGTTAGAAAAGTCCGGGGACAACCGCGCTTATCACCAACCCTAGCCCAACCCCGCTCACAACACTCAGCAGAATATCACAACACAATCACGATGCCAATAAATCCCAAAACTGGCAAGCAAAGAGAAGTGACTGAGGAGGAAAGAGTAAGGGTAATAGAAAGAAGAGGAGATGGGAAAACCTATCGCCAAATTGCGGGAGAAGTTGGGTTGTCGATGTCAGAAATAGCGAGAATTTGGCAGGGTTGGAAGATTGAAAGCAAGCTGCATGCAGCACATCGTTCCGGGCGACCCCAGAAACTCAATATCTGTGATATCCGCCACCTGCGCCAGCTAGTGGATAAAGATCCTTCCACATCGCTTAGTGAAATTACAGTCAGATCAGGCCTTAATGTCACTCCATGGATGGCTGGAAGATACCTACAAAAGGAGGGGTATTGGGTACGCATTGCACGCAAAAAGCCCTATCTGGATAGTAGGAAGATGAGAAAGAGATATATCTGGTGTCTACTGCGCAGAAAGTGGGGGCCTGAACGGTGGAAAACAAAGGTTTATACAGATGAGTGTGTAGTAGTTATAGGAACCAGAGGTAGACCAAAGAAGGTACGACGGCCAACAAGAGCTCATTCACCAACAGATTCTCGCTATTTAGCCCCAACTTACCATTCTGGACGTTTTTCAGCACCCTTTTGAGCTGCTATTACATGTGGCAGCCATACACCACTGATCCAGGTTCGCAAACAGTCTCCCGAAGAGCGTACAAGTGCCCATGATCGCCTGCGTATGAACACCACTCAGTATACCTACGAAATTCTCGAAGCCTACCTCGCTCCCTTTGCTTACAATTTACCTGGGGTACCTGAATACCATGAGACCATTGAAGATGGTCTTGGTGTTCATATTTCTGTACTAGCTAATAAGTTCAGAGGGGCATATGGCATTGTGAGAAGCAATTGGCCTCCGAGCCCTCCAGAGCTCAACCCCATTGAGAATGTCTGGCATATGCTCAAAGTGAGGCTTAGGAAGCGAATATCTAGTCTAGAGAAGCGTTCTCCAAATGTAGAAGAGCTTGTAGAAGCTGCCCAAGCGGAGTGGGAAAGGTTGGATTGGGGGGTGGTGGACAGAATGATTGAAAACATGGGAAAAAGGATACAAAAGGGTATTAAGAGGTGAGGAGGTCATACTAAATTTTAATATTTTCTCTATACATGTATCTATCTATTATTGGGGTCTATTCTTTTATTTTTATTTTATCTGTTTCTTGTTCTTCATACTTTGTTGCCTACAACCTCTTTGACGAGGCCTGCCAAGCCACTTTGTCCCAGGACTTTTCTAATGGCACTGTACAGTGCTGTACTAGTACAGTGCAAGTACTTGTACGAGGCCGGCGCCAAAAATTATGAGCGAGGGAAAGATATAAGAATAGGGACAGAAAGAGGGGATTGGCCCAAGCGATACCACCCAATATATGATACGTGGTATAACTGGGGGCAAAAAAATCGTACCTGACTGGAGGTATATGGAGGAGGTTTTAACGTGGAGTGAGAGGGTTGAATTGTATATGCGGAGTGTTGAGATGAGTATAAAGTCCTGTAAAAATAATAAAAAACCGAGAAATGATGAGTGGTGTAATTCATTCATTAAATAACAGGAGCAACCGTCAATCCAGGCATGCGTGCGACCTATGATAACAGCACCCTAATCCAGGGATAAGTCAACCAATCCCGCCTCAAGGGCCATCTCCAGAATCAAATAAACGGTTTCCCACAGAGAGGAGCTGTATTCATGACCTTCTAGCCACTGACTTTAGCGAAGCAATTTGGGCCAAATCTTCAATCCATATGTGCAACAATTCCCCAGGTTTTACTATGTATCATACCTTCCGACCCTCCAGAACTCTGGGCGGTACCAAGACTGGTTGAGGAATTGTCAAGCAAGCCATGGTTGGTACATTAGTCTTGGCGCAATTTCTAACCATCCCGTGTGGGAAATGGCAAGGCTTGGCGCTGTTTTCAATCTCAACTTCACAACATTGCTTGCCGAAAAAGTAGCCAACGATTCTTTCATAATATGTATCATAAGTATCATACTTGGGAGAGATATTTGAGACCGTGATGTAAATTTTGAGGGTTTTTACGGCTTCAGGGTATGTTGAATGGGAAAGTGTGAATGAAGTATAGTATGATACTTGTACTGGCACAGTCGCGCCTCGCTGTCCCGAACCCCTCTATCCCGGGCGAAATTCCCTGAATTCTAAATTGTTTCGCACCAAAACCTAACTCGCTGTCCCGGACAGATCCCTTGGATTTTGGCCATCCGAGAAAGCGAGATGCGAATGTAGCATGGGCCGGATTGCGTTGTTGAACGCCATTCTGCTTATTACAAGGACAACCCTATCAACTCCGTTTTTTTATAATTAAATATCAGGCAAGAAATACCGATCCCCTATTGACACTTACCCTAAGCACACATGGCCGGTTTTAGCTGAGTGGGTGGCAAGCACTCAATTGAAGGATCTCGAGCAATTTCGAAATATTGAGTGGCACTATATTATTCTAGACAACTAAAACTAGCCTTGCTTTCTTTAGTATATTTTCCCACAAGATCTGTGTCTCTTGCCTAATACTCGCCCAATAAACAAGATGTGGAGAGTTTTTCTCGTTCACCATTGAAGTTGGCAACTAATTTCCGCCGACCGCAAGGTCAACCCTGGATGCTTATCCCTAGCAGCGTAGAACCTCAAGCAACGGCTTCTAAAAGTTCTCGGCCCCAGTACTGTACATGAAAGATACATGCGATTCTGCGGGGGTGTATTATTTTTTCTCCCTAGAAACACAGCACAGTACCGTAAAAACTTTTACGATTCGCCATCTGAGGATTCCTGGAGACCGAGTCATTAGCCCAAGATAGGTTTAGTTTGGAAAGCTGAGAAGATCAAACAAGGCCAAAGCACTCAGGCTATACCATGTTAGGAAAGTACTAATCCATCTCAAGAAACTTTGTCTCTGAACCCCGAGATTTGCGACCTAACCGAGACTCAACCACCTCTTCCTGAGATGGCGAATCGTAAAAGTTTTTACGGTACTCGAGTACACGGTATAAGCCTTCCTGTGACGAGGCACTGTGCTGTGCACGTACAGTAAACAGCATACCAAGTATAGAAGTAGGGCGCAGCACAGTCATTTAATTTTTCGACCCCCCTCCGTTAAACCTGTCCGGGTTACCGGAATACCAATATCTTACGTAGCATACATAAAATCGGGGCTACCATTCCATCTCATCATCCGGGGACCAATATCAGACAATATGATGCTATGCAACGTAATTTAAACCCAGTCGGGCACGCCTGTATATACTACGAGTAGATGGTGCGAAGCCCCTGCTATTGAAAAGTCACCACATAAGTTAATAGTAAGTAGATGGTCACCGTAGTGGCAAACACCGACATTTTAGGCCAAAGTACCGGTATGTAGTCCCCGAAGCAGCACAGCACAGTGCCCTGGGACACGTAATCCGCCACGGCATAGATTACGAACCAAAAAGTGTACATGGTCTGCCTATGGGGCGTTGAGCATATGTATTAATTTTAGCCTACCGGTACTCCCCCTTCCTATACAAGTATCTTACTTATTCACTGGACCCGGTGCTCTGGAGCTTGTCTAGTGTTGCGGTTGTGGTAGTGAGATGATTGGATGGACTTGTCGGTATTGGTACCAGTCTTCGAGTACTTGTTTTTCTGACACTGCATTGCACGAACGCAGTGCGCCCGTAGAATCCGGTCCTTGATAGTTACCCTCACATATAACTTCGTTCTCTCATTTTTTTTCCTTCTAAAAACACCATAATAACCCCCCCCCCCTCGGACGGACCAGTAGATGGATGAATTTCTGGCTGAATTGAGAACCGGGTCAGGGTATATTGAGTTATCATAAAGACTAAAAAAATAGACTCGGACTCAGATGCAAGAGGGTAGGTAGGGTAACTATTATATACTGCTCGCGTATAATATTATCATACTATAATATTATAAGTTAATAATATGATACTTTCGCCCTATTCAAAAGTTTTAGAAGTCTAGCCTGGATAACTATAATTCTTTCTATTATACTATAACCCCAGTAGCAAGCTAACTAGCGAACTAATCAACTAGCCTACAATCCACTGCGATACTCAATCATTGTATACTGTGCTGTGCTGGTATAGTGGCTTACTTAGGACCACACGAGCACCATTACACAACAACTGGGGCAGAGTACAATACAGTAGAACTAGAAGCTTTCCTTCCTTCCTTCCTACGGCCGGACTGGCCCTATTCCACTAGTCAGCGGACTATCATAGCGCGACCAACTATTCAAAACCGCAAACAACGAAAACGCATAATAGAAAAAAAGACCTGCCCGAACCTACCATACTCTGCGGTGCCCACCCTAACCATAGCTACACTATGCCGTTCACAATGGTTGTGCACTGTGCAGGCGTAGGTAGCTCAATAGCACGATAAATGCCAGGTTTATTGTACTTGCTCCGTAGAGATGGGAAGCCAAGCTACCATTCCAAGTGCTTGTACCAACTGTGTGGGGTGTAAAGTCCTGGGCCAGTTATGCTAGTGAATCGGTATCTTGCTTGCTCGCTCGCAAAGCTAGACAGGTAGGTAGGCACTGCACTTTGTAAAGCAATGCGGATTATCGAGCTCTATTTTAAATCTGATGCCCATGTATGGGGTGGCCAGGCTCAAGTCGGGTTCGGGTTTGGAAGGGGTAAATGTGAAACCTTACCAGCCACCAAGCCACGAAGCAGCTGTTCTGGGCGATTAATGCAGGTACAAGAGACATTATGTGCAGTTCTAGGGTGAAAACGACAAGTGCAGATTTGATGTTATGGATGTGGATTAAGTGAGCTGGGTTACGTCTCGCCTCGCCTCATCAGTAACAGTTAAAGCACAAGTATTATATATCACGTACGGTACGCAAGTTAGAGAAGGGGAAAAGTGTTGTTTTTTTTTGCACAAAAGTATTAAGGTATATCTATTTTCTATGCACTTCACCTTCCATCACCCTCCGTCAACATCCATTCCCATTACGCAGCCCCCAGAAATTTTCGAAGCAAACAAAGAACAAAACAGGATCGACTGTCAAGCTTCTCACAAGACCTGTAACATCAATTAGTTTCTAATTCAGAACGTACATGTTCATATTAGGAGGGAACATACAAGAGTGAGTCCTGCAGCAACAACAGCACCCAACATACCGCCAGAGACGGCATTGGCGAAAGCACCGGACGAGGGGGCTCCACTACCAGATGGAGGAACTCCAGATGGGGTTCCGGTCGGAGCGGTTCCATTGCCTCCGGGTCCACCGTAACCACCTCCTGGTCCTTTAGTGGTGGTTGGCATGGTGCTATCTTTCGTATTAGTCTTACTTGGCACCAAGTATCAGGTCATGGAAGGGAAAAACAAACCCGTTGGTCGCAGTATTGTTGCCAGCAGCAGAGACACCGGCAACGAGAGCAGCGATGGCGAGGAGTTTGAACTGCATTTTGAGGATGTTTGTTTGTCGAAAAGTTGAAAGGGGAGGATGAATTAACGTAGATGCTGCTGCTGAGGGAGAGGGTAACGAGTGTAAGAGTTCGATTGAAGGTATCGAAGTCGGTGTTTGTTGCAGCGAGTGTGGTGAGGAAGGAAGGGAGGAAAGAAGGGGAAGAGAAGGAGTTGCGTGGTGGATAGGAGGGTATTTATCAAGGAGGAGGCTTGCCGGAAGTGGGAGGGTTGCACCTTTTTTTCTTTCTTCACACTGCGGCCCTTGCTGATTGACTACCGTACTCGCTTGATTTCCTTTTCCTCCTAATTTTTAATTTTTCCTTTAGGGTTTCCCCGTTTTTTCTTTTTCCCTCTGCATTTCTATTTTTTGAATCCCTATTCATTTAGGAACTGCTTGCGGATGGATGGACAGACACACCCACAGCCCTCCTGACCACTGCCTAAAGAAAGCAAGAAAGATTATCGACAGTTGCACCTAGTTCTGGTGCTCCACTCGTTCCGCTGCACTACACGCAGCTCCCCTTCCTCCCTATCCACGCATCCATCCAGCAGACCCATGCAGCAACTTGATGGGTACAGTATTACAAAAGCTATTAATGAACGGGGCAACTCTGCCTGCTTCCCTGCTTCAGCGGGCCAGCTAGCAAAAGAAAGCAGGCAAGCGAACCTCAATCGGGTCGATCCGTTTCTCCTACAGTGCCACCAAATCTTTCCAGACCGTTCCACAAGGGAGGCAGGCGAGAAAAAGGAGATAATCCAGCGCCACCGGTTTTTTTTTCTTTTCTATTACAAACTTAAGTCGTGGAAGAAGACACCATTAAGGATGATGACGCTATATTTAGGAATGGAATGGACTTTGGAGACAATGTCTCTTGGTTTCCTACCGTAACTTGCCTGTCCGATAACGGAATTGCTCCCGGTTATCGTTCGTGGAGGATCTGCATGCCTGAGGGCAGGCTGGAGGCCTTCTCCCGCAAATATATGAGGATGGCGATTACGCGTTCCGCTATGATATGAGGTTGTAGGTCGGAAGGGAAGGGAAGGGAGAATTAGCGATGAGGAATAGAGGTGGTTGGAATGTTACGAGGTTATGTTATGTTTGTTTATTTACAGCATCTATTCTGTTTGTCAGTCTGTCGATCCAACCTTTCACCCACCATCGAAGTGGGTCGTCGGCAGACCTATGCTGCGGTGCTGTACCTGCGCCGGTTGTCTATTCTACTGTAGTCCAGCGCTACAGCACTTGTCAAGTAGCAACGGGTGATCACTCACTTTACGTGCAGTTGCCGCACATGCCCCGATTGTCCCGTCAATCACTCAACGAGTACTGCAACATCAGTTCTTTATTTGCCCCCCCTAACTCACTACGGTACTCCCCATCTTCCTTCATTTCTAACGGGACAGCAACGGCAGCAGCGAATCAATCATTTCCCGCCCAGACTGCAATGCGATGATCCCCTTCCATTCTGCCTCTCGGGAATTCCTCTTGTGCATACTCCGGCCGGCGGCCAGGGTTGCAGTTATGCCTAGGAAAGTTGAAACGACTGTTATCCGATCGCTAATGATAAGGGTGCGGGGGAACCTCCGATGCTCCTGTGTGGATACAGTGCGGTACCGCACCGTACTAGTTACCTTCACCCGACTTTTTCTCACTTTGTTTTAGCACAGTACGAGTAGGAATTAGAGCTCCTGAAATACTGACGGATAAATACAATCGCTATTACGAATGAACTCGCTCGGAATCCACACTCCAGCCCCCATCCCAGCGGACCTCACCATAAGGAATTTCCTCCAAAACCTCGCTATAACGAACGAAGAATCCTGAACTCTTGGGGTTCCATAACGGGGTGCAACTGTAAACGGCGGCTGGGGCAGGGGCCCGAATCGGACAGGGATTGATGGGGGGTTCTCCTTTCGGCAGGAGCGGATGAGCCAACGAGGCGCAAGTGCTGTGCAACTGTCACAAGTATAGTGGCGGACAACCTCAGGTCGACACTTGTATTAATTCACAGCTTTTAAGTGGGAAATCACTTTCCTTCTTTAAACTAAATTGGTCATATTGAGTAAATATTGGCGGAGATATTACTTCATTGGGTGAAGCGATGCCGATGTATTACTTGATACAGTTAGCTTAGATTGTGTCAATTCTGCAGCTCCCCCACAGGACAAAACCAACAAAACCCTGGATCGTCCAAGCACCCGGGCAAGTGGAAATTCTTTTAAAGCCATCTGTAATTCTCTGGGCAATCATAAGATAAACACTGTTACAGAAGCTACTGGGCTTAGGGGTTCTAGTTGTTGGGCTAGGGGAGTTCGGAGTTGGCCATGTTTTTGGGGCTGGTTGATTTTCCGTCCGGCACTCTCCCTAGCACATACCGGTGCCTGTATTTAGGCGCGAGCACCTACGAGACTACAAGTATAGTACAAGTACGTGTACAAGTATCATACATAGTCTTGGCCTTGGGGCCCTGTCGGAGAGCGAGAGAAAGGGCGGGAGAGACCCCAACAGGTACCGGGCACTCCATGAGCGGTGTATTGATAAAGGAATAGATGTTCAAGCGGGCCAGTAAGAAATTGTACTTTTACATTTTTTCCCACATTCTAGATTCGCAATTCTGCGGTATCACGGGATACCGGTACGCATGTCCACGCTGCAAAGTTCATGTAAAGTAAACTTTCCCATACAAGTGCCTACAGGTACCTTCCCTACTATCGAATGATGTTCCGCACAACTAAACCATCACCAACCTCCGGCCCAAAACCCAACCTCTTCCTCCCTTCGCTTCTCCTCGCTTTGACACAAATAACTACCGTCCTCGTCCCAGAGAGTGAGTCTTCGAACCCCAGCATCAAGCGTATAATTTTGTTTGCGCGTACAAATATTTACTAGTATCATACATTCTCCTAATCCCCTCGTTTCTGGCACATCTTGTCTAAGACCAGTTATATAATATCATAATATTACACTATTTCAGCACATGCCACTACCCGCCATTCTCGCTTCCGCCTTCGCCCCCGATGCTCCCGCCTGACTTGTAAGCCACGAGTAAACTGCGTAACAAGCACTGCAGCCCCTACTGTCGCTCCCCGTGGCAAGCCATCACACCGGTAAGCAAGTACGGTATGGCCTAGAAATTCTATATTTATTCATTCACGATACTTGCCATGATGGCACGGTATATTTCGGCTCCAGGCTTTATGCATGTTTCCCCCTTCTGATATGGTACGATCAATCACTCGCGCAGAATACGGCCTCGAGTGATGCATTGTGACTACTATTTTGATATTGTATCATGGTGTGCTGGTCTCCGCGCTCGGCTGCTAAAGTTTTCATCCTGGCTGGGTGGTAAAGGGATTACGCATGATGCGATGTGGTGCGTACGTACTCGTACGTGTTTTGTGAACGTAGGCCACTACTCCGTGGACAAGGCGGCGTTTGTAGTGAAGATCGGGGCGGGGAAGGTCGGATTCGACCTATTTTTAATCTTGGAGGCTGGTGTATGGAGTCGAGGTACGGTGAGAAAGGTTGGGCCAATCGGGAGCTATCCGGATGTGGATGGATGGATGGGTGCATTTGTTTGTTTTGGCAAGTCCTTGGATCTACGGTATTCGTGAGTAAGGGAAGATCCTGGTAGGTATAATACCCTAAAGTATGGCCTAAAAAAACCCAAACTTTGACTATACAGTACCGTAAAAACTTTTACGATTCGCCATCTGAGGATTCCTGGAGACCGAGTCATTAGCCCAAGATAGGTTTAGTTTGGAAAGCTGAGAAGATCAAACAAGGCCAAAGCACTCAGGCTATACCATG
>Ga0307509_10003379_pt1 | contig 24309 bp, 29 predicted proteins | sample 10_EM_MG_FD_202245 | JGI IMG/M metagenome (GOLD analysis project Ga0307509, IMG submission 202245) | Populus trichocarpa ectomycorrhiza microbial communities from riparian zone in the Pacific Northwest, United States - 10_EM | ecosystem: Host-associated > Plants > Roots > Unclassified | place... | reverse complement strand
TTAACAAATTTTCAATATGGTATCACTACTAGTTGTGTAGATAATAAAATATACATTTGGTGTTCCAGTGGTTGCCATGGTGAGCGGCATCTGGGTACTGAGCGGGAACCCCGTAAATTACGTTATAGCAGTATACATACGGATGTAATATTTGGCATGTTTATACGGAACACCATAGGTGTCCTGGAAGGCACGAGTGGTGCTTGTGCTTGTGCTTAGGTGGTGGTAGCATCGCCGATACACTTGATTAGTTTTTTTTTTTTTTTAAAAAAAAAAAAAAGAGGAAAAAGACCATGATATGCCTTGCCGTGCTGTATACTTCCCTACATGGTTTTTCTAAAAGAAGAGACACTATGTTAACGGCGTTGGCGTGCCCCCTTCCTTGATTGGCAGGTTCGGGGTTATAATGCCATCACACGACTCCTACCGCAGGTTAGCCAATATCAACAGGTGCGTTATATGATAACCTCACAAGTACCGTACCACACCCACAGTGTAACTCCCATAATGTTTTTAGCGCTCGTGTTGATGTGTGCGAGGACTGTAGGGTGGTATTATAGAAGGGAGGACGAGAAAAGAAGGATCAGAGTTGTCCCACATATTTTCTCCATTTTTTAATTGCTAACCTGTGGCTCAAGAGGTATCTATCCATCTATATGCAGTGCAAATAGTATACGAGTCCCTGCTGGGCATACTTCCGTCACGATGAAACAAATATTCTAAACAAGGTGAGAAGGGATGGTTAGCAGTAGGCTTCTACAAGTCACGAGAAGCTTGGCGCTTCGCAGCAACATGATCGCAACCCCGCACAACAACTACCCACCACAATGCCGTGGAATAAAGCAGCCGGAAAGCGACGCCCAACGACCTTTAAATGAGAGGGTCCGAATAATTGAACTTTGTTCTTTGGGCATGAGCTTCCCACAAATTGAGGCAGAAATATCGTAAGCGCCTTTGTATAGAAAGGATGGACTGGCATTCCTACTCACCTGATTTCAATCCAATCGAGAATGTTTGGCTTTTATTAAAAACCAACTATAGGAAAGCAGTCTAGGAGAGGAGGAGAACACCCTGTAGTGAGAAGGAGCTGATTGAACTAGCACAGAAGGTATGGGAGGCATTGCCATGGGAGAGAATTTATGGTTTGAATGATAGTATGCCAAGACGTGTAGCTAATTGTCTTAAGCGAGGAAGTGGCCCTCCCCTTGGTAGAAGACTAGCGCCCTTCTTGTATCTCTACATATCCTTGGTTTTGTAAACTCTTGTTTTGTTGTGGTGTATTGCGATGTGAAAGTTGGGTGGTGAGCCGTTGCCGTTGCCGTCGCTCATGACTTTTGGAAGCCTACTGTTAGTTGCCCCGAGTGATGGGTCATGAGCGTGCTGGCATTTGTGTATCCTTGGGCTGGATCAACGCTGAGCTATGGCTATCTGGGATGGGAGCATCACGGAGCTCGTGGGTAGGGTTTTCGGTTTTGACGAATTTAGCTTCTCCCCTCCCGCCCCCGGGGTGGATGGGTATGGGTGGATGATAGCGGCGAGTATGATGCACCAGGCATTGAGGGTAGCGGATGACCCGTGGGGGCGACCGGTTTAGGATTTCACTGAAAAAATCAAGGGAGGATCGCTCCGGCGCCACTCCATATCAGAGACTTATCCCATAGTAGCTGTACTGCTCCAGCCGTCCGACTACCGTGTGTCCGAAAGCGTTGAATCAAAATTCGCCTGTGAGTGAGTAAGAGGAGAGGAAAGGGAGGGCCGCTGCGCTCAGAAATGGTTCTGGCCCTAGCAGTAAAAGTAGCACCACGAGAACGGAGGAGATAGTAGAGAAAGGTCCAGGTATGATCAAATTATGATCAGGATTGTGGGTGATTCTGATGGGGGCGAAGGAGAAAAAAGAAAGGAGGTGGAATAGACGCCAGGAAGTGGACTATTACCATGCGGAGGACAAGCATGAGTTTACTGACTGCTGTGAAGGAAGAACGTATGTACTCCTGTCTACATTCTAGGGGTGGCTCCAACTTTTCCGATCGGGAAGGCTGTGAGTGCTAGGTATAGGGTTCGCTCCCTCCTGCCCTCGATATCGATTACTCCGTCGGGTAGCGTCCCTGGAGCAACATCTCCTACAAAAAATTGACGATCAGGTGTGCATCCTTCTACAGATTTCGACCTACCGTCACATAGCTCTACGCCAATGCCCTCGGACACAGAAACGGACGCCCGCGATCTGCATCGTGCTCAACGAATGGAGATAACCTTCTTTCCTATCACTTCTCACCGGAGACTTGACATGCCGGTAGGACAATTCTGCGTGGGGAACATGAGTCGATTGTCAATTAGGCAGAGGAAGGTAATAAGCGGGTGCGAAAGTATCTTGTTGCTACGGATTTGAGTAGAAATGCCCAACATGCCCCGGAGTGGACAATCATAGTTAAGCAAAATTGTCCACACAATCAAATCACAAGAGTCATATTGGAGGAGTGGTTTTGGGTTGTGCTAGGCGTAGCAAAACCTCCTAATTGTAAACCTTCCCATAAACCCCACTACCGAGTGCTACCATCCTGTGACAAAGGATATAAAAAGAATAAAAAAGCAAAAGGTCCACTCCACAACCGCCAGAACTACCCTAATTCACTAATTCCAGTCGTCCAGTCCGTCCAAGACGGGGTGAGGACGACGAAGGACGAGACTGTCTCGTCCTTGGACGGGACGGACTGCCTTGGCGCCGTCCTGGACGGGGTGGACGGCCGTCGACTACAGACGCGCAAAATTGGCTAATGAGACAAATACTAGTACTCATAAAGTTAAGGTTGGAAATAGAAATAAAAATAGAAAATCAAACAAAAAAGAAAAAAAAGAAAAAAAGAAAAAAAGAGTAGTGCTAGAGCGGCCTGCCAGGGGTGGCAGTCGGACTGCCGTCGACGCCCGTCGGATGACGCTAGTCCTCGTCTTTTGTCGTCCGGACGACCTTGGCGCCGTCCCGTCCAGGACGAGGACGACACCGTCTAACTGCCGTCCGACTGGACGACTGAGAGCCCTGCCCTAATTTGAACCCTGACAGTTGGTTAGAAATTTTGATGCATGCGGGTCTTGATGATACTCACATGGTGGCTAGGCGCATTTATCCTGTGAAGCGATCATTCTTGCGCGGGGCTGGCCGTTGTGCCGCACTTGGTGCGGATATCATTCTGTGTACCGTAAGAACCGGAATAATTGAACCTCACGCTAGGACGTTAGAGTTGCCTTTGATAGTAAGGTCTAGCTCTCTTTTTCTTTTTCTTCTATCTTAAGCACGGCCTGAGGGAGTCAATTTTCGCTGTGCGCTCGACCCCCTATCCAAGAGAGGGAATTTCACACGTCTTCGCGCGAGGTTCAATTATTCCAGTTCTTACGGAAGTTTGCATCCCACGAAGCTTGCGATCTCGCTTGCGGTATCCCTCGTCAAAATACACTTGTTTTATGTAGTCCATTGCGAACCAACAACTGACTCCATTTATCACACAGAGCGTAAACGTTTCTCTGCCCTTGGGACTGGAGACTGGAAAATATTATAACAAGCAGTTAGCAAGAAGGGTGACCTCTATGGTAGGCAGCAGGATTTATGGAACAAACCGATTGCACGTAGCATCGTGAGCCTGGCATGTGATAAAAAGAGGGTGATGAAGAGACTCAGAGGATAATGAGGAGAGGGTGATGAAGAGAGGATGAGAGTTGTTTGTGATTCGGTTATTCAGAGTTTAAGTATTCAATGCTTGGTGCTCGGTTACCCGGTTATTATGTGTCTTCTTTCCGGAGGTGAGCATCCAGAGGAACGGCTGGCAGAGTGGGTAGAGAGACCACTTCGTATCGAGCCACTGCATAACATACCAGTACAATGCCAGTACACACAGCACTAGCCGGAACAACAGACCTCAAATCGCAGTGCTTCTGTGATACCGAAGAGACGAGCACCGGCCCAGATAAGGAGGGAATCAGAACGAGAAGACAAGACTGTCTTAGGTTCGACCAGTGACCTACCGGTAGTACAGGAGGGATGCTGCGTTACTTCCCCCTTCTCGGCTTCACATTGGCTGTCGGTCTGGTAGAGCTACGGTAGTAGAACTGCATCACCTACCCGGTGAAAAGGATACGAATAGGGAAGTGCCCCCGGAAGACGATCCCAGAATTGATTATGAACCGAGGTGTGCATCAATGCCATCGTTAAGTTAATTAAGAAGGGAGATCCGATAAAGGATAATATTACTTGGGCTTTTACAGATACCCCCGAGTGTATATTCCCCGCGCTCGTCCTATATTTCCGATAAAGAGTTAGCCTACTCAATGCTTGTGTACAGGGCAAAGGATAGATGGCCAATTCCGGCGCCACGCCTGTTAGCGAGGAGAGTGAAGGCTGAAGACTGGACACCAAAAAAGGCCTTACCGGCTTTTTGAAGGAGTCCGTGGCGAAGAAGACTGGCTCTTGAAGGTGGACGGACACGAAGCATCACTCGGTGGGTTTTGGAACTAACCAGTTAGGTCCAAAAATCGAATGAGACCCATCAAAATAGGCTCTGATTATTTCCCGATCACACTCCATGACGCCCACTCACTTGTGCGGCTCAATGGCCTCAGGTGTACAAGTATGATACTATGATACCACATCTCGCGGTAAGTCCCAGACTAGGTGGGACCCAGAATTTCAGATTCAAATCTGTGGAAGAACAACGCAGAGAAGAAGCTGGCTAAAGGCTTTTCTTCTTTTGTTACTGAGCATATTACCGTATGATGAATCTCCCCTTAGATTGGAGGCTTTCCCAGTTATGATACGAGAGGGTCCAATTTGGGATCATAATTATTTTTTCCGTCTGCAGTCATGGCTGATGGCTTTGATAAGCCGCTACGAGTACCGCCGCCGTTGACCCACCCCGAGCAAGGGGGAGTTTTAGGTTTCTTCTGTGGATCGGGTTTCCCAGGCCATAATTTAGGGCGGTTTCTGGGATTCTACATCTGCGAATAAATCCAAGGATCCGAGGGAAAAAAGAAAGTACCTCCCGGTAAGTTAGCATGAGGTACTCGAGCACTGGAGGCATATGCAGCTGCATGGGGGTCTGGTACCAATGATTGGCTTCAGCTTGAGCCCTCTGTACTGTAGGTAGCACTATTAGCGCTCTCCAACATACTCAGAAGTTGTGGCCAGAGGGCCTGCTCTTAACCCCGCTCCCATATTTGTCTCCAGCAGGGACACAGATCCTCCGCAGACCAACATCTCCGTTCATTATACCCGTAAAATCTCAGGTATAACGAACCCGCCTGGACTGGTCGTGCAGCAGTTTTCAGAGGTTTGAATGGCCCAGGAGGGCATCAAAAGCCGCTTGCTTATGTTATCTGGTCCTGTTCGCAAGCTCCCCTTCAATCTGGGGGTTTGATTTTATTGCATTACCAGTCCAGGTGGGTTTGTTATCTGAGATTTTATGGTATTAATAATTCTCATCCACATCTCAATACCATCGTCTTAGAAAGTTCAATCAGGTAAAAGCGTTTCAAACAGCTCTTATATTCAGAGAACGTTATCGACATACCATGTCATCTTTTATTACTCTCTATCACCACCTACAGATCGCACTGCGCAACTCTCCAATTTCTAACACCATTTGTAAATCCCGATCACTTCCCCCATATTGTAACTCAATCCAATATATCACCCATACAGAAACCAGTAAAAGAAACAAAAAAATATATGAAACCCAGACGAAAATCACCCAGTATTACCAACTCCTCATTAGATCCCGTTCGTGCCTCAGCTCCAATCCCCCTTATCCACAACAAGCATCCAGTCCCATCCGATTGTCTACCCATACCCCGCCTTCGCAATCGAGTCTTCTATATTCCCCACAGAATTCAGCACTTGCTTCACACACCCTCTCCCTCATTCAAATACAACTTCACAAGGATCTAAAACTTACCCAGAATCCATCTCTTCTTACTTTTTCTCCTCCCCCTCCTCCATCAGTTCAACCTAAAACTACTCCACTCCAACCAACCGCCATCAGAACCCGCATCAACAATTCGTGCCTCGGCGGACCCGCTGACGTGACAGCGCTATCGAGCCATACGGGTCCGCGAGGCACGAATTCTTGGTGCGGATTCTAGTGGTAGGTGGTTGGGTTGGTGCCTGGATTTTGGGTTGGGTTCGTTTGAAGGGAAGAGCGCGAGGGAGGTAGTGAAGTACTTTGAGAGGTGTTTGTGACAATGGTGAAAGGATTCTGGACCAGCTGAGGAGGATGGGGAATATATATGGGGAGCGGAAGGAAGTGCGGGGTAAGAAGTGTTGTATTGTGGCTGACAGGAAAGCGACCCAAGGCCGTTTTTAGGGAGTGTTCGGTACGGAACGGTACATGCGGGGGGCGCTGACTTCGGGTTAGTCGGCACTACTAGTAGTGTCTTGTACGACACTGCGCTGTCAGATGTGGCTCCGCTGTGTTGGGGGGAGATTGTGGTAGGCCTTAATCTGTACTCGAGTAGGATTGAACAGCTCATCAATCGCCCCCAGCATAGCACTAACGACCAACGGCTTAACGCACACGGTCAAATCAGTTACTTTATTCGAAGGGCGACCATGGCACAAAAGATAATAGCTCCTACCGTACTTGGGGGTTCAGCGTTGTGTCAGGTGGATTACAAATCTTGCGAGTGATAATACATGATCAATTACCAAGAAATTCGATTCTAGCAGAAAATGCGCTGTTTTCAGGCACCATTTACCTCTAGTTTCTTCAAACCCACCCCTCCACCTTCACAGTCCAACTTCGCAATAACCCTCCTTAACCGCTCCATACACCTATCCTTCCCCAGAGCCAGCATGGTTGCCACGATTGTGGGGCCATCAGCACTACCCGAAAGTCCTAACCTAATGATCTTCATTCTAGTTCTCCAGGCCTTAAGGGCGGCCTTGTCATCCCGCCCGTCCACAACAGATCCCAGCCCTTCTTTTGTCCATTCCGCTTGCTCTAGCCGGGACATTATGTCTGCTAAAAAGGTCTTTGCAGAGGCAGGTGCAGGGGTGGTTTCGAGGAAGCCCTTTATTTGCCTGATTGATTTTACCGCAGGTTTTTCATCAAGTGAAGGCACTTGGAAGAAATATGAGGATATTTCTGTGAACTCTGAGGGGGTGAGGTAATTTTGAATGTTGGTTTGAAGGATTGATTGTACGTATCCCCTCGTGATCGGGGTGCCATCTTCTAGGCTACCGCACAGTCAGCTCTAGTGAAAAGTGAATTTTGAAGTTTTTGTGAATAGGGGAGAATACTTTTCTCCAAATTTATTGTGCACTTGGGATTCTACTGCGTCTAGGATTTCCTTACCGCCGGGACCTTCCATCACCCGATTCCTAGCATATTGTTTTTGTAAAAAGTCGAGTTTTCCAAATTCAACTTTGGTATTACCCGTTGTTAATCCGTCGATGCTGAATCGCTCTATCAGCCTCCGCATATCTAGAACATCGCTCTCGCCGGCATGGCTCCAGCCCATTAAGGCAACGAAATTATTAAGAGCCTCTGGTAGATACCCCCTTTCCCGGAACTCAGAAACAAGCACATCCCCAGCTCTCTTACTCAATTTTCTCCCCTGTGTGTCTTGTAGCAGCCCGACATGTACGAATTTTGGTGGCGCCCAACCAAAACAATTGTATAAATGCACATGTTTAGGCGTAGATGGCATCCACTCCGTAGCTCTTACAACATGCGTTATATTCATGAAGTGATCGTCTACTACATTTGCGAGGTGATATGTTGGCATACCGTCAGACTTTAATAGGATCGGATCCTCAAAGGCTCCAGTTGAGTGGTCGTAGCTACGAGCCCCTGGTGTTATGGTGCCGTAGACTAGGTCATGGTAAAGTGGATATTGAGTAGGGGCCTTGAGACGGATTACGTGTGGTTCTGTAGTTGAGGTTGTAGGCGGAGAATTTAGGCAACGGCGGTCGTAATCAGTCGATTGTCCACTGTGCTTTCGGGTCAAAGCTAGGGCCTCTAGCCGCTGGGGGGTGCAGTAGCATCGATAGGCATGGCCCTCCTACGGGTATGTTAGACCAGACGTGGTCACTCGGACAAGCCAGAGAGAATTACCCGGAGTAAAATATCAACATGCTTTTTGTGAAGCCCCGTGCGCTCTGACTATGAGACAAGGTATCAGTACAAGCTTAAAGATAGTGGAATAGGAGACAACCTGTCGATAGGGGCCGAATTCTCCTCCGGCCAGTGGCCCTATATCCCATTAGCCTACGTAGTCTCTATCAAACCATTGTGATAGCGTATACCTTCATCCCATTGTAATCCAGCCCATCTTAACGTATCGAAAATGCCTTCTTCAGCTCCCTCCACAGTTCTTTTCTTTCCCCAGCCTTAGCCACTGAAACAAACCAAACTATATATAACGCAGACAGCCAGACTAACCTTGTCAGTATCTTCAATCCGCAGTAAGAACTGACCACCAGTTCTCTTAGCAAGCAAATAATTAAACAGAGCAGTTCTTAAGCTACCCAGATGTAAATAACCGGTAGGGGACGGAGCAAATCTCGTACGTGCAGGAGCAATGGCAGAGGACCCATGAATCGCTGAATATGAAAACTTTGAAGAAGCAGAAAGGCATCGCCGACAAAGCCACAAGGAGCGTGGGGAATTGCATACTGCCCTAGAAAATCTGAAGGGCATTGGCAACGTAGGGAAGTATGCGATCAATGAACGTATAGATGCGGGAGTGAAGAAACACCGGAAAAAATTATCGTTCCTGAAATCCAGCTTCAAGGGTTTAATTATCACATCAGATTATCTTATCGATCGATCGAACGAATACAGTATCATACAATTTCTTTGCCAAGAATTTTTACCACCAGGGTTACCGCAGCAAGTGGATTTCATTGGCAGGCATCAACTGCATGCTCTTCAGGAGAGCCGCGTCCCTTCAATCTCTTGTGGTGATAACACTTGCTGCAACATCTTACTGCCAAAAATTTCCACCACAATCATTTACCACACCCCATCCACTACCCTCACTTTGTTCTGCCTGCGATCTCCAACACCGCAGCGTGCACAAAACCTCGGCAGCTGTTTTTTCTTTCGAATAATTTTTTCCTCCCTAATTCCTTCCTAATTATTCGCCAAAAGAACAAGTATATTACCTCCTCAAGCATTAAGGCCGAGACACTCCTTCTAACGCATAGCCCAACAATACTAGTGAACGGTTCAACTGAAGCAGAATCTATAGATCTATACGAGATCCTCGGAATAGAATCGGGTGCCACAAAAGTTGAAATCAAGAAGGCTTATCATAAAGTTCTGACTCCTCCTCTCCTATCGCATATTTAGACCCAACTAGGACAAGCATGGCTTCGAGGTCCCAAATTCCAGAGTACTAACTGAGCTTTCTCCCCTACCGCCACAGGCCGCTCTCTCATCCCACCCCGACAAAGTCCCGGAACACGAGAGGGAAGAGGCCGAAAATCGCTTCAAGAATGTTTCCCAGGCTTACGAGATTTTATCCGATGGTTTGTTCCCAACAGTTTCCTCCTGATCGCCCATGTCTTATTTTATTATAGACGAAAAACGCGCTCATTACGACCGCTTTGGAATGACGGATTTTACTGCTGGTGGAGGTATGGGAGGTATGGGGGATGTTGATCTTGAGGAAATGCTAAGCCACATGTTCGGAATGAGTGGAATGGGCGGAACGGGTGGTTTTCCAGGTATGGGTCCAATGCCTAGGGGGCCAGGTGGAAGAAAACAAAAAGGCAAAGACGTGGTACAACCGTACGAAGTGAGTTTGGAGGAGCTATACAAAGGCAAGACCGTTAAGCTAGCCAGCACCAGAAATATTCTATGCTCCCTCTGCAAAGGGTAGGTTCGTTCCCAGTTGCTCCACATAAATTCCCATTAACCGTTCGCGTTTAGATCTGGCGGGAAAGACAAAGCTAAGGCCAAAAAATGCGCAAATTGTTCTGGCCGCGGTTGGAATCAGAATCTTCGACAAGTCGGCCGTGGAATCGTCACCCAGGAAAATGTAATTTGTATGCCATGCAAAGGGAGCGGAGATGTTTTTCGAGAAAAGGATCGCTGCAAGAAATGCAAAGGGAATTGCGTGGTTGAAGAGAAGAAAGTTCTGGAGGTATATATCCCTCGTGGATCTAAGGAGGGCGACAAGATCGTTCTACAAGGCGAAGCAGATGAATCCCCTGACCACGAAACTGGTGACATCATATTCCTCTTGGAAGAGAAAGATCATGAAGTATTCTCACGCGCTGGGGCCGACCTCACGGCGCCATTACATGTTTCCTTAGCTGAGGCTTTGACCGGATTTTCTCGAGTCGTTCTCAAACATCTTGACGGGAGAGGAATTCAGATCACTCATCCTAAGGGAAAGATTCTTAGGCCAGGCCAAGTTCTCAAAGTCGAAGGGGAAGGGATGCCTCTTAAGAAGGGGGATGGCAAAGGAGACCTCTTTCTTATCGTTGACATCGAGTTTCCTGCGGATGGTTGGGCCCCAGATGTCAATGATATCAGAAAGATTCTACCTGAATGGACTGGTGAGGAAGTGCAAGCAGAGCAAGTGGATGATGTGACATTCGATCCGGAGGGTGATATCGACGATGTGAGTCTCCAATAACATGCATAAAACAGGCTTGCTAACGAAACATCGAATAGTTTGGTAACTCGGACGAAGCTGGAGGGGGAGCTTGGGTCGATGAAGATGATGACGACGAGGATAGCAATCAGCAATGCGCTCAGCAATAGATAAGGAGAATCCCTACCAAGACAAATAGCAAAGTTGTAGAAGGCGGTGCGCTATAAGCTTTGCCTATAGGAAACCCCAATGATTCTTATATCTTATTATATCTTTACCACCCTTCTCCGCCTTTGTGTATCTCTTATCCTTTTTTATTTCTTATCATTAGGGCTTTCCCAGGCTTCGCTATAAGCGGGTAGAATCTATCATGACTAACGGTGGACGGGCTCTCATTCGTTCACGGCGTAAAAAAAGTTTGATAAAATCGATGTAAAGCTGATATATACAAAGTGCATCTTTCTAATTCGGGATCCAGCCCTGTTATCAGCTTGGGACAATTTTTTCTCTCGTGCCCCCGTGACCCCACCCAGGGCACCGCCTTCGCAAGGTGCATAATTAGAACTCGAAACGATGTTATCGCTATCGATAACTGATTCCGCGGTGGCTGTGTGGATCAGTGGACTTACTGTATTGTCGGTGGGCCGTTGAGAAAGGATCCAGATTCCGCCCTGAGCTCGACATTTTATCATGAGAGTAAATTCCTATCGTCAGCTGCAAGCATCTGACTTCAGCATCGACAAAAAGTGTTGACCAAGACGAATTTAAGGCGAAATTGCCAAGAATTCCAGGATTCACCCCTAGACAACCAGGGCTGCTCACTATCCCTTCATGCTTCATTTTCTCTCCTTCCCTCATCCCTACGCTCATCTCTCAGCCCATCACCCCTCCCCCACCCACCCACCCACCCACACCATTCAAGCACTCGTTGTAAGCAGATTTCTCACATGTTTCAGCAGGGGCCATTAATAGCCCGACTCCTGCCAACCATCGTCTAACTCCACCAGCCAATAACCAACCTTAGGACACCACCACCTTGAAATCCGTATTTCAACCCTCCACCACGAAAACCCCAAACTCAACCCCTTCTATCCTCGACACTGCCCGGCCGAGTTAAAGGCTGAGAACGAGCCACCCTCCTAAAATATTAGGTTTCCGGGAAAGTTACACGCCGCGCGTTTTCACCTATTCCACCAGCCTCCTCTACTTTAAGTTTTGGGGAAGCTCACCCCCTCCAAATCATGAGCTGAGCGACTTGATGCACTACAACCACAACGAGAACAGCGAGAACAGCGAGATGTCTCCAGCAGCTACACTTTCGCCTCCTTCCACCGCAAACATGACCAAATGTCAGAACTGCGGAGCAGAACTGCACTCCGATGAAGCACAACGTCGAATCACAGAGCTAGAAGCCCAAGTCCGCATACTCAGTGAAAAGGCTACCAACGCAGGCAAGCTTTTTTTTATCCCACTTTCCTTAAGCCATTCACCGACACAAACAAACTAACGCATACCCAAAATAGTGGACAAGCTGGCCGATTATGAAGACGAGTTGAAAGCTTTAAGAGGACCTACCCCGCCATCCAGCTCCTCCTCTTCTTCATCCTCCTTGACGTCAAATGCCCCTTCCGGAATCACCTCAGCGACAAGTAGAATATCCGCCTTCCTCACTGCTTCCTCCCGTGGGAGGGGAGGCCCCCCACCTAGTCCGCCGCCCGATAGTAATTCCATAGAGGCCCTTCTAGAAAAGGAACGGAAGGCTAGGGTCAAGGCTGAGGAACGCCTGGAGCAGGTCACGGGAGAACTCGAGGAATTAAGCGCGAGCTTGTTCCAAAGCGCGAATGAGATGGTGGCTGATGAGCGACGGGAAAGGAGCAGACTGGAAGAGCGGGTGCGAGTGCTCGAAGGCCGGGATGAGGAGGTTAAGAAGCGACTCGGTGTGCTGGAGAGTGCGGTGGATAGGATCGTTCGCGTTAGACAAGTTCTTTCAGTCTCGTAATCACCTGGGGTACTGCCACCTTCAATGTGTTATTTTATCGGGTTTGGTGCGGGCGTTGAATCGTTGCTCCTCCGTGTGCATAGTTTGGGAGTTTAGGGGGTTCAAAGCATTTTCTTTCTCCCTACTGAAGTGGGTTTTGTTAGTTTATTCATTGTTCTATATCACATTATTTGTAGCTAGTGGATCATAAACTCATACTCTTGGTATCCCCGCACCGTAGCCATCTTGCTCCAGTGGTTTTGGTACAGCCAGAGTAGTCAGTGAGAAGCCTTAATCAATCAGCTCTCTTCACCTATCTGTGGCTCATAAGACTCAGCCCTCCCCCCTCAAAAGTAGTATGTGCATCATTTACGGTACTCGTTCCCCCCCCAACTCCAAGAAAACCAATAGTAGAAAATGAAAAGGAATTCTACAACCTACTTCACTTAAACTCACTCGCCTAGCAAGGCCAAGCTCGAAACCTACCTCATTTCTAAGAAATCTCATCAAAACAGCAACAAATCCTCATTACAAGTAACCCACATCACTCCCGAGCTCTTCCCCGCGTTCGTAGAAACAGGCTTCATCCTGTGCCCTCCAAAGACATAGGATCACCCCCCCCCTCCCGCAAGCACTCAAAACTCCTGGAAACCAATCATTTGGGGGGGGTGAATACGCCGTGGGCATTACGAGCCAGGCACTAATTCGTCCACGGCATATAGACGGAGAGATAATTCTCAAACCTTACGAATAAATCAAAGTAGGCAAGAGCTGGGGGATTCTATCACACTAACTTCACACAAAGTCCACGGTTTTCCCGGGAATTTCTGTAATCCCGAAGGTTTGTGGCTATGCTGTCGACTTGGGCAATCGAAATAGGTTATTTATGGGATATGGGGCGTCGGGGGAAGAAATACCACGTTAGTCCCGAGCGAGACATGAATGAAGAGTTAGTAGACATAAGTACCGTAGCGTGTTCTTGATCCTGAGACAACGGTCACTATCCCTCCACCCCCGGCTCTCTCTCCTCCTCCTCTCTTCAGCCCACTTCCGCTGGCAGTTTTCACAAATCCTTTCCCTCTATTGGAAAATAAGTTATTAGCCAAGAGCCTGCTCCGAAACCTCCCTCGTGTCTCGGAGGTGCTCAGCTTCTAGCACTTTTTTCGCTCACATGAACCTTCATGCCCTTTATTAAAGTGGATGATCAACGCGAGACGGGGGTCAGTGCAATAGATTTGTTCTAGGCACGGGTCCAGATAGTAGGTTGTGGAAGCGAAAACTTGACGATATTTGACCCTTGCGGTTGCGGTCATTTGCTATCACTCGGATTATTGCCAAGCTACCGTAACTTTTTGGCAATGTTACTCCCATGTGACGGAAGTATGTTTGGCGGGGAATAGTGGGACTCATATCATTGGCATTATGTATAACTTAGATATCATACCTCTCATGAGTATAAGTACCGTGGCTTTGAGCCTAAGCAGCAATGAGAAACAAGGAACATCGGACAATTCTGATCCCTCTGCCAGATCCACCCAGTTCTCACATCCGGCGAATTTTTACTTTCCCTTCAACCCCTCATCCCGCACACTCGATCCTCAACACTACTTTCTTAAAAGGTGAGTATTCTCCTCTATTCATTCCTCCCTCTCTTCTATCTTGCCCTCTTAAATGATGAGGTGAACTCCATCATTGCATATACCCGCATATCCTGGTATGATAGCGACGGGTAGTTATTTGTCTCCAAGCCCTTGATGGTAATCGATCTGGTGATATCTGGTGCAGGCTATTTGAGTTTTCGTCTACAGGGTTCCAACCAGTGAAGGCTTCTGTTAGTCTTATGTCTAAAAGTTGTTCGCCACTGCTACATGCTACTGTTCTTGGCCCTTCTGATGATACCGGTATTTTAATGTTGTATAAATGGTGCCCTAGCTGGCGCCGCCCTCCGCACTGTTGAAGTACATACACGCTGTGAGCAAAAACGCCGACCGTGACTTTAAGTTAAGCCCACCTGAATGTCTATCAGCAGCTACGATGCCTTAGGCTTTGTATCTTAACTTACCAACAACCCACACCCCCTTCAAGCATAATATATCAATCGATACCAGAAAGGAAAACCCCGAATTTGCCTTTTGCAGGGAGAGAGATATCACAGTATGATGTTAATGTCTGCTGGATGGCCAGGGGTTAGGCTTTATATTACGACACGATAGGTTTCATTCCAGAGACTCTACCTGCTGATCATTTACCCTTCTTAGCGTCACACAGCGTATACATACCAGGAGCATACTGTAGTAGGGCACGGTCCACCGGCACACCCTGCGTGAGGTATGGGTTTGTTTCGAATATACGGAAATATGCGGAGGTGATAGGATGACTCCAAATGACTGCTGGCTGTTCCTGACGGTGCTTGCCAGTGTCCCGCAGGTGGTGGGGTGGTGGGGTGCACGAGTAGGGAATTTCGATAAGAGTCTGGATCTATTTGGTGGATCTGGAGTGGGTGATATGGAATAGTTGATGGAGGGGGATGCGGTATTGGTCTAGCTTCTGATTTGTTGCTGTAGTGCGGTAGATCTCCCGAGAGTCCTGTTTCAAAGCGATCATTGGTTGGTGGTTGTACGAGTAGTCTATGATATTATCATAACATGTACTAAATGTAAGCAGTAAGTTAGACGTTGATCAATTTCTGTCCACCGCCCAGTCGACAAACAGATATGAGTGGTTGGGTAAAGGTTTTCAAAAAAGATATCGAGTACTTTAGTGGACCAAGTAGCTACATATTCGCAAATGCCACACCACACCACCATAAAGCGTCATACGGTATCATACGGCACCCAGAGTGCCTTAAGATCGTGTGGGTTAGTATATGGTAGATTTGCATATACTCGAGTAATAGGTGCAGGGCATAAACGCTCCTGCGGCCTATTCCTGTTGATCAATATCAAGCCATACTGAGCCCAGATCCCGACGGCATCCAACATCCCATCGCCTAAGAGCACAACCACCATACCCGCCAACCATACCGCCCGGTCGGCCACGACAAGAAAGCTAGCTTTCGGCCGGTCGACTCGCTCAGAACGGTCGGCAGGGAAATCACCCCCATCGCGGCCCACGGCGGTCATACATAAGTTACCTCAGCAGAATATCCCACCTCTACCAATTCTCACCCAAGACCCAACCCCCACACCTTTCAAAAACTAAATCCCCCCACTTTCTCCGCCATGTTACCCAAACCCCCCTCCAAAAGAAATCCAATTTCCGCCCTTTGGGTATCGCGCGCGGCGTTTACGAACGCAGCCGCCCCCGCGCGGTATTAAGATTTAAGCAAAAAAAAAATCATTTCGGGGGTATGCTAGGAGTATGATACATGCAGGAACAGTCGGTGCTGTAAACTGCGAAGCCACAGTTGAACCCAAGCCATCTACCCCACCCGCCGAAGAAAAGAAAAAACTCTCCGCCGCTTACTCGTAATTCTCTGACGTTTGTGAACACGACTGCTACTGCATACACCAAAATTTTGAGGCTCCGGCCTTCTTTTTGCATGTATGCGATAGCAGTTGTGTTCACAAACGTCAGAGAATTACGAGTAGTCTACAAATTCGCCGAAACAAGTCATGAGATACCGGTATCGTTCGGTCCGGTAGATTTAGAATCACAATCACAACCAAAACATCATCCCTCATCCATCCCGATCTCGACCAAACGTGCTCCGATCGATGAACATCACAACCTTGCCCCATCGCATTGCATCGCATCGCATCAGCCCGGCTCGGCCCCGCTCCGTTGACCACCGCAGCTCATCCCGTATGATACTCCCACCCACCCCCATCGCTCACCGCAATCTTGGACCGAGCGTACAAATCCAGTACTCGAGTACAGCAGTACGTAAAGCACAATGCCGTCGCCCGCGATGCGATATCAAATATCACACTTGTGGCACGGTAGCTCAAGCCCCCTATTCCAACACAACGAGCATGGACACGTTCGAACTCTACTGTGCTATGCCCAACCTGCCTATCTACAAACCGACCGAATAACACCCCCGATTCTCCGGTCAGTCAGCCAGCCAGTCAGCCATCGTGAGTGCGGTGGTGGGAGAGAAAGGGGGGAAAATGCCCCACACTGGAACGAGTGAGATGTTATGACCCCATTCCCCCACCATCATCCATCCATATCATCACTTTAATCCCCCGACGGATCCGAGCGAAGTTCGAAAGAGAAGGGAAAAAAAAACTTCTCGTCTTAAACATAAATCGCCCCCCCCCGCCTTAACCAAATGTAGTAAAGATCTCCGGATCCTTTTTCTTTCCTTCTTGTCGTTCTCTCTCGACAAGCGGTTGGCTCTCTTCGCCCAATCCTTCATTCGGAAGCCTTTACCCTCCCCCACTGTTACACTTTTCTCTCTTTTTTTTATACCTTTGTCAGTCAATGATTATCCACTCATTTAAGGCACGAGGGGGGTAGGGTGGGTACTCGAGTATTCCCTCTTTTTTTTTTCTTTTTCCAACTCTGCTCATCTGCCAAGGCCTTTTTTTGAGGGAAAAAAAACTGCGGTACTCGAGTAGTCTTTGTTGATGGTAATTCCATTCATCCATTCATTCATCTGCCTCCTTTTTTTCCCCCTCATATTGTATCGTCATACAGGTATCGTGCCCTGAGGCTTTTACTCCTTTGCTCGTTTACTCGTTTAGTTATTTGCTTTTTCTTTTTTCTTAACCCTTTTTTTTTAAAGCGGGGCGTTACGCGCGGGGTTACATACATACATCCATACATACATACAGCATTGTGCGATTCCCGGAAAAAATTTCCAGCTAACGGAAGTAAAACCGGGGTTTCCTTCCTTCCTCCCTCCCTTCTCCTTTACCCCATTTGCATTCCTCAGTGGTTTTGTGACGTGGTGCACTGCGGTATCGTATCGTGCAATCCATCAATCAATCAAGGCGGTGCGAGGGGAGGGGAGGGGAGGGGAGGAGGGGAGGAGAAAAGGCGGGGTGCTGGGAATTCTCGAATACCGGTAAATATGATGTGTGTTATTTCTCATTTCTGCTTGTATTTGATTTGATTTGATTCGATTCGATCAGATTCGACTTTATTTGCCGCCCGAGGTGGGGGAAATGGGGAGGGGGAGGGAGGAGACTTTTTGGACTTTTATTACTCAAGCACCCGAGTGACAATACCGATGGTAATAGGTAGCTTTGAGGGTGGGGGAGGGGAAGTGATTGGTGCCAGCGGTAACCCGTAACTTACAATATACTCGAGTAACATTAGACTATTCTCCATTGAGCGCACGAGAGGTGCGATGCGATGCGATTGGCTCTCGCCCACTTCGACCACCCAGCCAACCAGTAAACATATCCCAATATCTAGACTACCGGTAGCACGAGTTCCTGAAGGTTAGTCGAGACTTCTCCTGACTGTGTATATATATATTTTTCATTCCCAGGCCATCAAACAGAGTCGGGATTAAATTGGCTAACCCCTTCGTATTGCTACACCAAAATTACCCAGTTATGATGGGGAAAAACAAAAAGTTGAAATATCATAGTCCTCCCTTAAATAATATGCCATCCCCACACGCGCTGGGTATAATCCGGTAATATGATGGATGATTTTGGAACGGGGGCGAGCTAGCGTACCAACCAACCAAACATAACAGACAGCAATAAGTCAATTATATAATGCATATCATACCAGTGCAGTGGAGTGACATAACCCCCCCTCCAGTTACGGTACTTCCAAAGATCCAAAAGGTGATACCGGTACTGGCACTCCAGTAACGAGCGGACGGACCCACAGACAGACAGACAGACAGACAGCAGAAGGTACCGTATGATAGTTACATGTAGAATGCAGCACAGCACAGCAACATCCCCTCCCCGCCGTGGCCGCCGCAAATACCGGTATCATAAGTGCTATAACTGGTAACGGTTCGTCTTCATATAACACACACTTTTATCATATAACCCAGAGATAAAAAGTCACGTGCTGGACGGCAGCAACAACACCCCCAGAATAGTGTGCAACAGTATTGTACCGGGAATCCCCTCCCCTCTCTCCCCCTCCTTCCCTACCAAGAAGTGATGGTATTTAATTTGGATGCGATTCTTTCGTTTCAACGGCTTTTTTTTTGGCGGGTGGGACTTTTTTTTTTTGGATGTTATGATACTAGGTACTGTATGCACTATACTGTACCTCAAGATCGGCGGGAGGGAGAGGGAGGGAGGGAAGGGGGGGAGCGGGGCTGATTGAAGTAAAGTGCACCGTACGGGTATTGTAGTGGGGCAAAGTCAGTTGCGATAGTGAATGAATGAATGAATTTGGTGGGGTGGTATGGGGTGGGAGCAGTATATTATTATTATCTACTCCGGTCCAAACATACTAAACAAACATCGATTCACGAGTTTTGTTTGATTTCCTTAGTTCGTGAATTGATAAAGACCCCAAGTAACTTTCTCCCCCCCCTCCCTCCCCCGCTGTTTTGTACGTGTACAAGTAATACTATCCTTAACTGCCATACTACCGTACCCTACCAGTACGATACACTATCACCTCCTATCACACGGCACCATACCTACCTACCTACCTACCTACCTACCACGATATAATCCCCCCTCTCCATTACAGTACAAAACCAAGTCCCAAGGCGCTCCGCTAGATATAATAGTCCAGCCACCCAACCAACCAACCAACCACCAACCAACCAAAACCAGACAAAAAGACCGACTTACTTATGATACTTACTCTCCAAGCAACAGTTTCCATAACACAATCAATCATAGTCTAGTCACTAGTCTCATCTAGTCTACCCCCCCCCGATCTTTCCCCCCTCCCCTCCTTCTCATCACGAGAACACCACACCACACGACGCTCACCCCACCATACATCTAAATAAAGCAAGCAAGCAAGAAAATCCACACATCAAAGCCCCTCCATTCGTACCAGTAGTCCACTAGTAGACTACATACTAACCTCCATCACCCTAACAATCATCCATCCCCCGCAATCCTTCTTTTTTTATTTTTTTCTTCTTCCACCTCTCTCTCTCTCTCTCTCTCTCTCTCTCTCTCTCCCTCTCTTCAAGTTGCATGCACGATCCTCGGCAAACTCACCTTACATATAACCCACATCAACGAGAAGAAAAAATACGCCAACTACCGTATTTACTCGAATACAAGAGAATTACGCTAGACTTGAGGTGAGGTTGTCCGGTGGAAAAACGGAATAGCCTTAGCCTTCTTATAGCCTTAGTGTGGTCTTGGTGGGGAAAGATCACATCCTAGCGCCATTCTCTTATATTCGAGTAAATACGGTACATAGCACTCGAGTACTCGAGTACCGGTACTGTACTCGTACTGGACGAACAACAACCAGGCATTTGCGGTATCACATCGCGAAGAACCCGGAGACGCAAGTCGAGTAGATGTAATAAGTAGCGTAAGTATGCAGGGTAACGTATTCGTGACCACAGCTTTCTCTTCTACTCGTACTTCCTCCCATCCATACATACATCCGATGCGGCGGGCATATGCGAATGAATGAACCGAGGAAGAAGAAAAAAGAGGAAGGAATGGAGATATACGAACAGATATGAGTGGGCAGCGGCAAAATGCACAACTCATCATTTCGTGATGGTGAAACTGGGGTGGGTGATGATGTGGGGTTGGAAGGAGTGAGAGAGGGAGAGATGGCTTTTTTATTCGTTCACTGCTCGCTTGCGTGGGGCGTTTGAACACAAAAAGGCAGACAATGGTCAAGATCTGTCTTTTTAGGTTTTTTTAAGTTTTTATTTTTGCAATGGGGTTTTTTTTTTCAAGAATTAAAAAATAAATTATTCCAAAATAACCTCCTCCCCTCCCCACATGAAGCAGCATCATAGAGCGGAAACTTTCCAGAGTTTCCAGGATTTTTTTGTTTTTTGTTTGGCGAATGTTCTTCCCTCTTTGATGTGGAAATAAAGAACGGGGTGAAAAAAGAGTGATATGAAGGGAAGAACGAAAACAGTGACGATATATATATAAAAGACAGATGATAATAATAAATAAATATAGAGAGAAAAAAAGTTCCCACTCCGTCGTCCTGTCCAAATACGGAATCCGATAGTAAGATAAAATCAAAACCAAACGAGCAAATTTCCGGGAAAAACTAAAATAAACATAAACAAATAAACTAAACCCCCCAACCGATCTTTCGCATGTAAAAAATTCAAAGCAAAAAGACTCGAAAGCAAAATTCAAAAACAAAACGATAAACAGATAAATAGTTGGATATAATAAAAAGCCCTATTCGTTGTTGTTAAAAGTGTAAGAAAGGTGAGCAGGCAAGCAAATAAAACTAAATAACCCTTTTTGTTCAAAAAACCAACCGATATAACTTGAAATAAGGAAAGGTTATTAGACTAAACGCTCAATCCATGCTGAAAACCATAGACAGATAGAGCCGAGCCGGAGACGCCGTTTAACTGAGATGTGGGATGAAAACAAAAACAAACAAACGCAAAACACAAATTATTCACAGGAGCCGAGTATGGGGTTTTTTTGAAGGAAAAATAAAAGATAACTGCAAATATTTTTTTGTAATAGAAAGGGGAAGAAACGCAGAAGGGGTCAATAAAATAATTGGGGGAAAACAAAAAAAGTACTAGAAACGAAATGTCGATAAAATGATAAGGGAGAAAATGAAAAAAAGGATATAAAGAAAAAGATTTCGTAACGGTCATAAATAAAGGCGATTAATCATCCGCATAGTTTCGTTGTTTGATTTTTCTTCTTCCTCTCGAAAGAAGTGAGCGGATTTACTCTATCTCGCTGTCCGAATCGTCTGCCTCGGGTGTGGCAGATGGGGACGGTGATGAGGACGAAGTCATTCCGATATCGTCGCTGAGCGTAAGAGTATGCGAGTGCAATTTAAATGATTCGCCAAGTAGTTTCGTAATTCTACCGAGGACAATGTTAGCATTTCTGCTCGGATACCAGTACCATGATTGGAAGTAGAAATATCGCTTACCCCCAAACAACAACTTCATCGATCATTCCTCCCCAGACCATAGCGACTGCGGTGCTGAGTCGGGATCCATACAACTCCACGGAGTCATCATCAAAAAGATTTCGGACTTTGGTCAACATAGCCTCTTCCTCCTCGGTAGGGGGGTTTGTTTCCATCTCCTCTTCAAGCCGGTACAGCCAGAGACTGAGAATCAACATCAGCTCAAAGCCGCAGAGCGGATGCTCTACACTCCAGTTCAATGCAGAAGTTCTCGCAACCCAGCGGATTCCCATCAACGCGGGGATTTGAAAACATTCGAAGCACTGTTGAATGACCTTTGTCATAGCTTCCGATCGAGGAATTAACCCAGATGCGGATGTCATGGCAGAGGCGACATCTTCAGGAATATGGTAGCGAAGAGTCTCTTGGACAGAAACAAGATCCACCTCGAGTCTTGCCATGGTGCAACGGTACATAGCCATACTGTTGAACACCAAGGGATGCCCTTTTTGGGGGGCTGTAAGCGAAACAATCATTGTCTCCGGTGTGCAGTACTCCAAGGCTCTGTGCCAGGTTTCTAGCGCGACACTGAGTTTCTCGCGATAGTCGGAGGCAACACTCTCAACGATCTCAGCGTCGCGTTTGAGTCCCAACACATCAAGGAACAGAGCATTGATGATGACACGAGCCGCGAATACACTGTATTGAGGAATGTCACCATTGATAAGACGGGTGTGTGCCTCCTTGAAGGTGGGCATGGAAGCGTTGGACAAGTGCTCTCTCCAGATCTGATCATCGGAGCCATCGAGATTCCACAGAGTCTCGGAACACGGGAGAGAAAGTGTGTCAAATTCGTGGCAGGCGATGGCTGGTATATGGTTGTATGTCAAGGTCAAGAGACCAAAGAAGACGTAGATAGCGTAATATGTTCGCTTGCTGCCCTCTTCGAAGATCCATTCCTCACGAGTAGGCATCTCATCCCCACGCTGGTCCATTCGGACTTGCAGTTCGTATCTGCCACCAGCAACGATCTGCGAGTCCATATTAGCAAACACCCTTCAAGTCAACAGTCAAAGGATGTCCTACATTGGCGAGTAAATCCCTAATGGAGCAAGCCCAATCCAAACCCTTTGGATCACCGCTCCAACTGGCAAAGACCATATTGAGCAACAGAGTTTGTGTGGTCCATAACGGGCAATTACGCGAGTTGAACTCATGGTGGCGAGCAATGAAATTATTCACAAGAACCTTGGACGACATGTGGAGAGTGTAACTATAAATAAAGCAGAGTTAGTTAGATTTCCAATTGGGCTTGTGGTGATGGTGATGGTGATGGTGATAATAGAGGGCAGAGATGACAGGTGGACTTACGCTTGCTCCTTTTCAAAGGTATACAATGCTCCAATGGACAACACAGCCAACAACAAAGGTGGGGCTAACGTGGAGGGACTAAATGATCCTGTATGCAGAAAGGGAAGATGGTGGTGAAAAAGATTAAAGTACGCAGCTAGGTATCTATTCAAACCACTTCTACTAGGCAAGCGGAATTTGTCTAGAACAGCTCGCTCAGCATCGATGTCACGAATGTTATCTAGAACCATATTGCGTTCATGATCGCTATCTACTGATGGCGGGGCTGGCGGAGGGGCTGCTTGCGAAGCGCTCGACCCACTATGGTTTGCAGGGGAAGAGGGGCCAGTGAACAATGGGTGAGGCGAAGCGTATGATGTCGGGGTCACAGTCGCGCTATGTCCGGGATCAGCTGAAAGTGACCGCTCCATGACGCTACTGGCCGATGAAGGTATCTGCAAACTGTTTGAACTCCAGGACACATAAGAGTCTTGCGAGGACTGTGAGTGGGACATGTAGTGGCTTCTGGGTGGTTCAGGGCCTGTTGTAGAAGAGGGCGTTGGTGGGTCCCAAGTGGACATGTTTTGTACAGGAATCGCACCAGACGCGTAAGACACACTGGGATCGAATACAGACTCAGGATTCGATGACATCGAGCGTCTGGACTTTTCTTGCAACAGCATTTCCTGTTCATGATCCACAATAGCTGCCGCTGCGGCATGATGTAATTCCGTCATTAACGCAGCAGCTGTCTCCAAATCAACCATGCCTCCATCACCCTCCAACTGCTCGATCGTCGCCTGTTCGATAGCTATTGAGGGTTTTGTTGGGCCAGCCGAGGCCGAGTTCTTCGTAGACCTCCTCTTAACCTCACTGTGCAAGGGCACACCCCCATCTTTGGCATGGACTGTTCGATCGTGTCGGAGGAGGAGATCCCGTCTCACGAAGGTGCTTCGGCATTTGAGGCACTTGAACGGCCGCTCTTTCGTATCTATTTTTCAAGTCAGTAAAAGGAGGGAGCCAAATGAATTCCTGTAGAGGGAAAGTAGGGGGGAATACGTACGTGACCTCTCATGTCTACTTCTATGTTCTGACCTACTAAATGCTCTTGAGCAGTAAGCGCACTTGTACTTTCTCTCTTGAACACTAACAGCCTTCTTAGTCGACTGAGTTGCAGTAGCCGGGACGGTCATGACTTCGTGCATTATCCGGTGAATGCGAATATGTTGTTGTGATTGTCGGAATCGATGTTGAAATCGCTCGGTTTTCTGAAAAAAATTATGGTCGGTATTGTTGAATCCGGGTTATTATAAATGTATACTTGTGAGGAAGTGTCCTTTCATTGACCAACTCTCTGAAGGAATATGACCGACAAACGAAAGTAGCTGGGTAGAAAATTAAGGAAGGGG
>Ga0307509_10003378_pt1 | contig 24311 bp, 26 predicted proteins | sample 10_EM_MG_FD_202245 | JGI IMG/M metagenome (GOLD analysis project Ga0307509, IMG submission 202245) | Populus trichocarpa ectomycorrhiza microbial communities from riparian zone in the Pacific Northwest, United States - 10_EM | ecosystem: Host-associated > Plants > Roots > Unclassified | place... | reverse complement strand
GCTGTGCATTAGGCAATTTATGGGCCCCCCCCCCCCCCCCCTTCACCGCCACGCCTCCCGTGCTTGCCTCGCTTCCTGAGCGCTTGTATGCCATGCTACCATCATATCATAGTTTGCCACCAGGTAGCTATCCCACATGCCACATCCCCACCTCTACTCTACTTGCCTCGCCGTGCCTCAGCTATCATATCACCAGCACGTTTCCACATTAAGGCGGAAGGAAAAAGGGAGGAATGAAAGAGCACAAAAAAAAGAAAAGTATAAAAAAAAGTAAAGAATGACCCCTAATAGAATAATACGTCCAGTTAATAGAAAAAGATAACGAAGCTAGGAAATTTCGGAAAGCAATGGGAAAAACATAAAAGAATTAAAGAAAGACTCCTTTCCGTCTTTGTCTATCTCTTCTTAATCTCGCATGCCCAACCTTCGATTCCACCTCTACTTCCCACGGTGACATCCACGTTTTTACTCTCCATACTTACAGCTTCCTTGATGAAGCCGTGATTGCTCATCCCGCCAGCATTCGCACGCTTCTCCGGGTTCAATTCTAACATTGGTAGCAAGAGCTCAGATATCTGCTCAGAATCCTCACGCGAAAAGTGGTATTTCTCTCGGAGGACGTCGGGGAGAGCCCAGTGGCGGAGGCGGTGGATGTTTCGGAGCTCGCCTTTGCGGTTGAATATTTCCATAGACCACTTACCCGCCATGCAAAGGTGGCGGGGAAAGCTACCGAGAAGCTCGATGATCTGCGCAATATGGTCGTCATCCTTGCCGTACTTGGTACCTGATTGAGGGTCGAACAGGTAGTCGCCGGTGATGAGTTCAAAAACCTAGTCAATTATTAGTGTGATGGTTGGGGTCAGAGTTTGTAAAATGTTACCATGCAAGCCATGCTCCAGATATCCGTACTAGCTCCCCATTTGGCGCCAAGGATGACTTCCGGAGATCTGTATTGTCTGGTCTGAATGTCGTTGGTGAAGTGGTGGTTTACCCAGCAGGCATTCCCGAGATCTGCGATTTTGACAGAGATGGTTTCAAGTCCCGGGATCATATCGGAATCCGACCCGGCCTTATCGAGCGAGATTCCAGAAACCTCTCTCGTTATAACATCCCTATGAACCGCACGTTAGCACTACGATAATAGATTCCTTGGTAGTGCTAAATGCTTACGCTGTCTTCTCCCGGACCTTATACGATTGATCATCCCTCTCGTTTCCGCTATTGAATGACGCCTCTGAGCTTCCATTCGAATCAGCGGCGGCGCTAGCCATTAACCTACTCAGTGAACTATGGCTATTTTTCAGTCCACCCACGCTCGGCAGGTCATCGGGCCTATGTGCAAAACTAGCATTGATTGGACTGGGCAATGGCTGACTCCCAGTGATCAAGGTCCTTCTCCTGCGCCTCCCGTTTCTGTCGCCTTTGTCTCCAGGGGTCAAGCCGCCGCCCTTCTTGCTCTCCTCGCTGACATATGTTCGCACAATCTGTTCTACATCTCCAATCTCAATCAAAACATTCTCCGGTTTCAGATCCGTATGGATGATGCCGCATTCTCGATGAAGGTAGTCGAGGCCCAGTAAAACCTGCTTTGTAATCTGCTTGACGAGGCCCATGGGTATTCCACGATGGTTATATCGTTTGATCAATCCCAACAGGTTCTCCCCGAGCACCTCAAACACCATGCAAACATGGTTGCCATTGGGCCCCCTATGCTCGAAGGAATCCAGCAGGGATACAACGTGGGCTTTACCAGGGTGCGTCGGCTTCGCAGCGACTATCCGTTGTAGCAGCTTGATCTCGTCCAAGGCAGTCTCTGTATAATGGGAAGCGCTTCGAACAACCTTCAAAGCTACGTGTTGGCCGGTTTGGTTGTCCCTCGATAGCCAGACGGTAGAGAAATGGCCCCACCCTAGTTTCCGAAGTACTTCATACCTGCCGTCCTTAAACATTTCTCCAACCGTCACAGGATGATATCCTCCTTTGCAATAATCCTCGTAATCCTCCTCGTCAGCCGTGTTCCCCTCGTCCTCTTCACCCGTCCGTGACGATGAGGAGACTCTAGAGTTTGCGGACGTCGCAGATGTAGGCGTATCATTGGGTGGGGTAGTAGTAATAGCAACGGTCGATGTTGACTTTTGATGCGATAATGGAGATTGTGTGCTTACATCACTAGGGAGGACATTCAAACGTGCTCGTCAATAAGGTATGAGGCGAGAGGGGAGAAAAGTGAAAATGGGAGAGATGAGGGATGCAAGACATCCGGTGAAAAGCACCAGTTCAGCACAAAAGGGGGCGGGGGGAAGCGGGGAAGAGAGGGGAGGTGGAGAATGAAGGGGATAAAGCGCAAAATGAGTCCCCACTAAGGCAAGGCGTAAAGGAAGGGGGAGGAATCAGGGGGAGGGCAAATACCTCTGCTTGCTACCTGCGATGGTCGCAGGTACGGGCGGCGAACTACCATTCTGTTGCTCCCCGGTGATGATGGGCTTCAGATCCTGACCCTTTCTCCTCTTCTTGTTGCCGTTTGCAATAGCGCCGCCCCCAGTGGCCGCGTTCGCAACTTGCTTCACCTTATTCATTGCGGCTTTTTTGACACCGATGTCGCCGTTCATTGTTTTCTCTCTCTGATTTTTTTGCTTTTGTTTTCTTCGGGGCGGGGGGGTATCAACCGCTGGTCGTGATGTGTCGCTTCTGCTGCCGATAGCCTTCTACTTGCTCCCTTCTTCCTTTTCTTCTCTTTTTTTCTTTTCTTTCTTTCTCTTTGTGGTAAAGAGGTGAGCGCAGGGGAATCGAGTAGGAGATGTATGAGGTGATGGAGACGTTGGTAAATTTGAAGGTGGAAGAGGTGATTGTATTAGAAGGTTAGCGGAGGCGGGGAGGGGGATTGTCCTGAGGTGGGAGCAGGGAGAAGCGAAAATTCCACCTTGGCGATAGCTATGCCCTAAATGGAGAGGTGTTCGGGTAAGGGTGAGAGTAGTTGTGTCGAACAGTTTTTTTTTTCCTTCCCCTTGTCCTTATTGACTGGTTGGCTGGTTGGCTGGCAACGGGTGAAGGGGTTAGGAACAGGAGGCGAGTTTTTCTTGTTGACTGTGCAGCGCAAGGTTGGAGGCGAAGTTTACCAGAGAAAGAGAAAATAATAATAATAATAATAATAATAATAATAATAACAGTGGTAGTACTTGTAACAATAGAGAGGAAGGGTTCAAGGAAGGGCGGTGATTGTATGAACACCAGTATCGTACAATACACCAGTATCGTACAATACACCACAGAACAGGATAAATTTACTTGACAGAAGAACAGATAGAGTAGATCGCAGCAGCAGTAGGTTTCTTTCCTCCCAAATTGAAGGTACAAGTATCTCCGCCAGCCCCTCCGCCCCCCCTTTTTTTCCTGGTACAGGCTCTCCTCCACTCCTTTCGGGCATGGCCCTGTTTCTTCTTTTCTTTCCTCTTCTCTCACTGGCCCGTTTTTGGTTCGTCTCACTCTTGCATTTTATATTTTTTATATTTTTATTTTTTATATTTTATATTTTATATTTTATTTTTATTATTTTTATTATTTTTTATTATTTTTATTATTTTATTTTATTTTATTTTTATAAACTTTTCCATTTGGGGCACGCATGCTACTTTGTCCCCCCAAAGAAGTACCCGAAAACAGGGATTAAAAATATATATGGGTAAAATGTCTAGTGGTGTGTGAGCGCCCATACAAAATATACCCCCCCCCTTTCTGTCTTCGGGTATCATACTTCTTTCGGGGGACAAGTACTCTACCGGTAAAGCTTATGGCCCTAATCAAGAATAGGCCCTACAGTCTCTAAACCAGACTTTGCCGTGAAAACAACTATGATATAATGACAGTAGAGTCCCTTCATCTTCCCGAATCCTCCCCCACCTTCCCTTTGCCCTTCAGGCTCTCCTCTCCCTCTCCCTCTTAGCCCTCTCTACCATCCGTGCCAGCACCTCATCCTCACTCATCCTCACTCATCACCCCCTCATCCTCCTCACTACCCTCCCCCTCCGACTCCACACTCACTCGTGTGCGAAAAACATCCCCCCCGGTAATTTTATATAATGTTTTTTTTTTTTTTTTTTTTGCCCTTCCGGTTTGTTAGAACTCAGACCGCACCATGTCTACCCTTACCGTGCGTCGTTTGGCAGCTGGTCGTGGAATCGCCTCTACCAGTTCCTCACCTTTGGCTCTGGCCAGTAAGGATTCGGTCCTCCGTTCGAAATTCATTCGGGGGCACGGTTCAATTTACCATGTTAGGCACCTGGCAATAATCCCCAGGGTGCCAAACCGCAAGCACTCTACTGTTGTCGAACCAGAAAATATAGAGGACCCTTCAATTTTCACACCCTTTCCGAGAGTCCCATTGGGACCCGATAGAGTTTCCGGATCAATTCGGCAGTACTTTAAGGTGGTCGAAACCGAGTTTGAGGAGCCTGTGTCGATTTATGCCCCTTTGGATACCTTCCAGAGGCGTCATATTGGGCCTAATAAGGAGGAGATTCAGCTTATGCTTAGATCTCTTGGGTACGGTAGTCTGGATGCGTTTGTGAACGATGTTTTGCCAGCCAATATTCTTTCTGAGAGGAAGTTGAAGGTTCAGCCAGATAATGGTCTGAGCGAGACTCAGCTTCTGGCGAGGTTGAGGACTATCGCGAGTAAGAACAAGGTCATGCGGAGCTACATTGGCACCGGTTACTATGGTACGAAAACTCCGGCGGTAATCGCTAGGAATGTCTTGGAGAGTCCCGAGTGGTACACATCTTACACACCATATCAAGCAGAAATCTCTCAGGGTACGCATTATCATGCTTTTTTTGGCACTTTTTTCTTTTTCTTGCTAAATTCGGCTTCTTCAAGGTCGCCTCGAATCATTAATCAACTTCCAGACAGTTGTCACTGATCTTACCGGCCTTGCTATCGCCAATGCATCTGTCCTTGATGAAGCGACAGCTGCGTCTGAGGCCATGACTATGTCCTTGGCATCGCTTCCGCGGTCACGCCAAAAGCGCCCAAATAAGACATTTTTTGTCGACAACAAGGTTCATCCGCAGACAATCGCGGCTCTTAACTCTCGTGCGGAAGGGTTCGGAATTAGTGTTCAGATCGGAGACGCTTTAGATCTTGCATCCGTCGAAAAGTTGGGTGAGGACTTGGTTGGGGTCTTGGTTCAGTATCCGGCGACCGATGGAAGCATCAACGACTATTCTAAACTTTCCGAGTCGGTTCACAAGCTAGGTGCACCACTTTCCGTAGCGACAGATTTGCTCGCCCTTACTATATTGAAACCCCCTGGAGAATTTGGTGCGGATATCGCCTTTGGTAATTCCCAGAGATTTGGTGTGCCAATGGGTTACGGTGGTCCTCATGCAGCCTTCTTTGCAACTTCGGATAGCGGCAAGCGCAAGATGCCTGGAAGACTTATCGGTGTCTCTAAGGATCGCCTTGGTGATAAGGCTTATAGGCTTTCGCTCCAGACAAGAGAGCAACACATTCGCCGTGAGAAGGCCACCAGTAATATCTGTACTGCTCAGGCTCTATTGGCAAATATGAGCGCTATGTATGCAGTGTACCACGGGCCCAAGGGTCTCAGGGAGATTGCCGAGCAGGTTTATGGCTTGGCAAAGATTCTCAAGGAAGGTCTTCTCAGAATGGGTTTCGAGGTCAATCCTGGGAACAAGTCTTCTGGAGCAAGCTTTGATACTGTAATTGTCGAAGTCAAGGATCCCAAGGATCTAGCTACCAAGTTTGTTGAATGGTATGGGATTAACGTTAGAGTTCTTGATAGCCAGAGGGTAGCAGTCTCGGTCGATGAGACGGTCACCCAGCAGGACATGCGGGATATCTTTGCAGCGTTTTCGGCATTTTCTCAGAAGCCCCCCGGTAAACCAAAGTGGGAGCAATTCTGTCAGGAGATTGCCGACGACTTGGGAATCAGACCCGGCCACCCTGCTAGTTTGCCTAAGGCGTTCAAGAGAACTTCACAATACCTTAGACATCCCGTATTCAATAGCTATCACTCGGAAGCGGAAATGCTGAGATATCTCCACCATCTTCAGTCAAAGGATTTGTCATTAGCCAATTCTATGATTCCTCTAGGGTCATGCACCATGAAGCTTAACTCGACTACTGAAATGATTCCTCTCTCTTGGCCGGAATTCAACTCCCTTCATCCATTTGTGCCTCTCGAGCAGGCGGAGGGTTACAAGCAACTAACTACCGAACTCGAGGCTGACTTGGCCGATATCACCGGCTTCGATGCCGTTTCCCTTCAGCCAAACTCTGGCGCTCAGGGCGAATTTGCTGGGCTTCGCGTTATTCGTGCGTATCTTAATTCAATTGGTCAGGGGCATCGGGACGTCTGCATCATCCCTCAGTCCGCTCACGGTACCAATCCAGCATCTGCATCTATGGCAGGGATGAGGGTTGTCACTGTCAAATGTGATCCTAAGAGTGGCAATTTGGATATTCTTGACCTTGAGGCGAAGGCTGAGACATACAAAGACACACTTGGCGCTTTCATGGTCACTTACCCAAGTACCTATGGTGTTTTCGAGCCAGGTGTCAAGAAGGCTTGTGAAATTATCCACGCTCATGGAGGGCAAGTCTACATGGATGGCGCCAATATGAATGCTCAGATTGGCCTCTGCAGCCCCGGGGAGATTGGAGCTGATGTCTGTCATTTGAACTTGCACAAGACCTTCTGTATTCCTCATGGAGGTGGAGGGCCCGGTGTTGGCCCTATTGGCGTAAAGGGTCATTTGGCTCCATTCCTACCTGGACATCCTCTTGTCAAGACTGGGGGGGAGCAGGCTATTGCACCAATTTCAGCCGCTCCTTGGGGATCCGCAAGCATCTTGCCCATTTCCTGGTCATATATTAAGATGATGGGTAAGAGAGTAACTCCTTTATTTGCTGTTACGTACTAATCGGTGTCATAGGCGGTCGCGGTTTGGCTCATGCTACTAAAATTACATTGTTGAACGCTAATTATATGGCCTCTCGCCTGGCTCCTCATTACAAGGTTCTGTATACTAACTGCAACTCGCGCTGCGCCCACGAGTTTATCCTCGACCTTCGGGGATTCAAGGAGAGTGCCGGCATTGAAGCTATCGATATTGCTAAGCGTCTCCAGGATTACGGGTTCCATGCTCCCACTATGTCCTGGCCCGTTAACGGAACTCTCATGATTGAACCTACTGAATCCGAGAATCTCCAAGAACTTGATCGCTTCTGTGATGCTTTGATTTCTATTCGTAAGGAAATTGCAGCGGTCGAGTCGGGCGAACAACCCCGCGAGGGCAATGTTTTGAAGTACAGCCCCCACACCCAGAAGGATCTCCTCACCGACGAGTGGAGTCGTCCGTATGGCAGAAGCCAGGCCGCATTCCCGTTGGCCTACTTGAAGGATAGAAAGTTCTGGCCGACCGTGACTAGAGTTGATGACTGTTCGTATAGTATAGACTAGCCCTTTTGATGTGTTCGAACTAATGGGGACCACAGCTTTCGGTGACCTTAACCTCTTCTGTTCCTGCGCCCCGGCCGAAACTGTCGAATAGACTCTTCCACGCGCGCTCAAGTTGTGATACTAGGGCTTGCGCTGTTGTCCTTTCCTTTGTCCGCTTGCTAGGGGTTTCCTCCATAGATCCTTTCCATCTAACTTACTCTTCTTTCACAAACATTTTACCCAAACAGATCTTTAGACTCACTCGGTATTCATCTATTCGGTGTTTGGTCTTCTTCTTTTTCTTTTTAAAGGGTGGCTTTCTCTCCTTTTCATTTTTTTACAATGGGATTTGGTACATGGTGGGGCAGGGAGTAATGGACTTTCAACCAGTCTGCTTTTTAAATGCGGAGCTCTTTATCTCTAGTTTTCTTTTGCGTCCTGGGGATATCGTATTTTTAGTGTCTTTGTGGGTTATTCGACCTTCCCCTGTGCGCGATAGAACTACGTTGTGGTGATTGGCTCAATGATAGCTTTGCGGAATAGACGTTACATTATAGAGAACATCTGGGGTTCACGTCTTGAGGGTATATGTGAATGTGGCTAAGCAAAACATCCAGAGGGCGGGGCACTTGGGGATCAGCGACTTTGGTATGATATCATTGACAGGACGAACGGCCCTATTCTCCAAACACGATCAGTCTGCAGAAACCTCTCGACAGTGGAACCACGGAGAATGATATGTACCGAACTGCCTTGGCCGCTCCCTCAGCTTGCCCTGTCCTAGATGAACAATTTGTTCCCTCTCAGTCAACATCGAGAATTCACAGCCCTATCTATGATAGCCTATGGCCAGCCGACCAGCCGACCAACCCCCTCCAGCGTAATCTACAACAACCTAATACCTACCACCCGCTCTTCTACCCACAGTATTACAACCCCACAGCCCTAGCACAGGATGCACAACCTCGTTCCAAAAGCTCTCGCACCCTGGCTGGTGTAGTATCATACTGTGGCAAATTTTTATACTAGATGTATTATAGCCCTTGGTGTCACAGTACCGCCCTGGGTGCGAGAACTCTTGGAACGAGGCTATACATCACGAATATCATACCAGTCATTTTATCTCCCTCCCTTTCTGTGCCCGGCCCGAACACAGCGCGGATTTCGTGTACGATACCATACGACAGGGAGGGAACGACTTGCAGTCTCCTTTGATTTTTCTCTTTTGGCTAGGGGGGTTGGTGACTCTTGCTGAAATCTGGGCTCTTGGTATCTTATTAAATATATCTTCCTTCCTCTTCCTTGTAGTGTTATTGTCCGTGGACAAAATTAACCGCGGATCAACCAAGAGAGAAAAAATTAAGCCATGACAACAACACTCCCCCACCAACACCACCATCACTAAAAGCGAGGGAGGGGGCCAAGGATATAGGTATAAGGTAGAATACATAGTAGAAATTCATATTTGAGCTAGAGAAAGTTCTTTAAGTGGTGTTGACAGCACAGCGTGATAGGTAGGGGTGCGTTATCATCGATGGTTGATCCGCGGTTAATTTTGTCCACGGACAATACATAACATACTGTGAGCCCACGGCCATGTGACAGAAAGGGAAAAAGAAGGAAAAGTGATGGAAGGAGGAAAAGAGGAAGAGAGAAATCTATCCCGTATTGCCCTTTGTTCTAACGTACAGAAGTAAACCGGAAAACCTATTTATTTCGACCCCTTTTTCGGCACTGCTTTCGACCTCTTTTTCGGCGCCTCTTTCGGCGCCCTTTTTGGCACTACTTTTCCCACCTTCGATACTTCTTCCGGCGCCTCTTTTGGAACCTTCCCCGATGCCTTTTTCGGCGCTTTTGCTACCCCCTTTCTCTTGGCCCCTCTCCCCGCCTTTGGCGCCTTCTTCGCTTCCTCAGCCTTCTCCATGCTCTCCGGCAGCTCCACTCCCGCCTCCTTGACTGGCGGTAATGTTGCGCCAAAATCCTTCCTCCAAGCTCTGTTCGACGGCCGCCGGCATCCCTCTTCCATGTCCAAAATCTCGAGCGATAACATTTTTTTCCCCTCTTCCTGCGCACTGTCACGACACAGATCCGGTCGGAAATCTTCTCGTGGAGACTTGCATTTGGAGCTCGGCTCTTGGACAGTAAGCATGTCAAATATTGAAGCCCTTCCCGGGGCCTGAGACCTGTCGGGGCCACGGTCTTGGCTCCATCGAGACATCTTTAGGGGTTCCCGGTATCCATCGTCTGCGTTGTTTGCTCTGGTGGGCAACCTGCTTGCCCTCCTTTCCCGTGCAAAGTCTTCTCGCGGAGACCTAAAAATAGAGAAGCCTGGGGCCTGTGATGGGGGTGCGGGATCCTTTAGGGCTGACCACAAGTTGGCCTCATCGCCGTTGTCGGTGTTTCTGGTTGGTTGCTGTGGTTCTTCTCGGGGTTTACTAGAGCCGTCAAGGAAGGGAAGGCTCCACACGTCTGACAGGTCTGGCAGGTCGGTCGAGGGCTCAAGCTGGGCCTCTTCCGACGCCTGCTTTGGTTGCTCTTGGGGTGGCCCGAAGAGGCCACTGGGCATCCGATCAGGTGACGGTTCTTTCAAGGGCTCAGAGGGTGATGATTCTTGCATGGGGCCGGGTCCAAGTGCAGCATCCAAGAGATTGAAAGCGCGGCCCGGAGCGGTCCGAGGACCCCCCGGTTTTGTGAGTTTGGGCGTTCGTACTTCCGGCCCGCAAGGGTACTCGCCGGCCTCTCCGTAATAGTCTTGAAAGTGACAGCCGATCTTCGCAACCATTAATCCTTCCTCCAGCCAGGACCAATTAGCGCGGTCCGAACCATCATCCGTAATGACCTGATGGCCCACGGATGAAGCCCTGAGGCCAGAGGCTGGAACTGCATGGTCTTCCAAAAGTAGACTTACTACCTTTCCTACGCCGCGACGCACCCCGAGCCCAAAACTCCTTGGGTCCTTGACGTCCTTCTCGAGTGTAGGAAATGGCCATCTAGCTACTCTGCCGCAATAGGTAGTGTACTCTCTTGCCTTTTGAAGGCGATGTAAGATGTATAGATGGAAAACCCCGGGGACGTCAAGCCCACGCACAGAGGCCAAACTAGCAACCCAAACAATCGTCTCATCCCGACAGGCGCCTCGCTCATTTCGCTCTTTGTAGTATGTCCTGATCTCGGGATCGAACAGCATATCTGTTCTTCCTATGGGTATCCGCCCCTCCTTTTCCATATCTCTATTCCAATCGTCTACGGTCAACTCCCTTGCATTGATACGTAGCTTTGCGCATTCCTCGATAAACGCCCTGACACTGGCCTCCTGGCCAATAGCAGCAATTGCATTCCCTGGCCATTTATCGTGCTCTAAAAGGGTTTGAAGAGCTTCTGCAGCGATTTCGGGAGGATACCCGGCTCTTTTAGCCCGCGAACTAGGCATATCCCATGATTCCAGTGGCATGAGGGCCAAGGAATCTTTTTCCTCTTTGGGAACCTCGGCCCGATAGCTAGATTCTGCGTTCTCGGCCTCGTAGAGCTGCAGTTCCCCTAGCTTCTGTGTTACGTGTTCGGTTTCCCAGTGCGCCGTCCTCGGAATTGGAGCGTCTCTCATAAACCCGGAACTAACGTCATAGGCTACCGCATGGTGAACGATATTGTCACCAACCGCTCTTACAATCTTATCGATCCCGGAGCTCTCGTCGCCAATAGCTAGCAAGTGAGAGGCTTTCGGTAAGTCGTAGAGGTTAAGAGAACTATTTCCCTCGTGACCTATCCACAGAGGATTCTCGGACTGGATGAACTTGGCCATCCGAGACGCTGACAAAGTCGCAGAGGAAAGCACCAACTGTGGTTGAACAGGTTTCACCTCCCGCGCCTCGGCCTCCCTTTTACGCCGTCTGAAAACCCAGTCAAGTAGTATCTCAATACTCGAATTCGGAGCCAATGGCGGTGTGAAAATCGACCCGCGAACACCGGGGGGGAGTACCGGTCGCCCCTTGAGCCGGGAGGGATGGGTTCTCGGGGTTAAGGCGTCACACTCATCGAGAACAAATGCAGTCGCCCGTGAGAAATCTAATAATCCATTGACGGAATCAGATTTATGAGAGATGATATCTAAAGCGGCTGCAGGCGTGGCGATGACGATGTGTGGATTTGGTTTCTCCGAGAGTAAGTTTATCTGTGATTCTGTACTGCTTACTCTCCGATGCAGAAGCTGCACGAAGGAGTCTGGAGACGAGCTAATAGCTCGGGAGGACGATGCTAGTAGCAAACTTTTGATCATTAGGTAATATTGAATTCCTAGATCAGCAGTGGGAACAAAGATAAAGGCAGTGGTGGTTGGGGATAATCCCGAGTTCGATCTTTGGTCTGGTTCTCTCATAGCCCTTTCAAGCCCTAAAATCCAGGCAGCGATAGCGAAGCTCTTCCCCGTGCCAGGGAGATCCCGGACAGCAACTGAGTAACCGGCTTTAAGTCCCTGCAGGATTCTTTTCTGTATGTCGGTGGGTCTGGTAGTGTTGGGGTATGTATCCAAGAGCGCCTTGGCCACCACAGGTCGCACTCCTGCCTCCTCCCATGTGTCCGGGAGTGCTTGGAGAATGTGGCGCTGATTATCGGTTTTCCCGATACCAGGCGCGGGCCGACGAGGAAGGGAGGTACCGCTAAAGGCACTCTCGATAAAAGAGTCCACTAGAGAGTCCATGTAGTCATCAGAAGTATCCCCACGTTTCGGTTGTGGGGGCCCCCCTGCCAGAAGGGTAGAGTTGTTCCGCCGTGAATTTGTGACGAATGAGAGACGAAGCAGCCCTGGAGCGACATTCCGTAAAACGCGGGATCGGCATTGGGTGCAGATGTACGATCGGGTTATGGCGAAGAGCATTATCGAGGCTCCTACTAGAGCAATTGGAATTGACCGCCCGGTGGGAGAGGCGGGCGGATTGCGATTGCTATGGCGAATAGGTAGAGATTTTATAAGTTTTAGTGGGGTTGCTCCCAAGCGTACTGTCGGGAAGAAAAAAACTAGTCAGTCCCAATCAGGTGGATGCCAAGAAAGAGCCTCACAAGTGCTTGCCCCTCTGATGGCCAATGATCCACTGACCTCTCCCCAAAAATGGCTAGCCCCCCCCTCATCGATTAAGAGTAAAATACTCGTACAAGCATCACAACCTAATACAAGTCGCATTATCAGGACAGAGTATTCTGTCATCTTGGTCGAGATATTTTATTGGGTATTTCCCCTAGCCCAGGCATTGGAAGAGACCATAATACTCTTGCCGTAGAAACTTCTCCTCACCCGTCCACTTTCAAAAAGTCCTCCCCCTCTCTGCATAGAATAACACTCTGTCCTGCACCAAAGCATAATACGAGTGATATACCATGATCGCCAAGTGATCTCCACAAATACTGCCATCACCATATTAGCAAGCCCATCAATAGCAACCTCCGTCAGCACCAACAGCCAAACACCCAAAACACCATGGAATCCCCACACGAGCACCAGCAAGGTACCTTCCCCCACCCCCGCTTCACGCTATTGTGTTTTACCCGACCGAGCTCGAGCTAATACCTCCCAGGGCTTCTCCTTTCCCGCATAATCACGAACGTTGTGCGTATCCGGCTTCGCCTCTCTCCTTGTTTCGCTGGTCATTATCTCACACCATGTAGGAAAAACTCAACGAAGCTGTGATGACGTTGAATAAAACCTTGCATGTATGGCCATTTGGGCCGCGGGGAGGTGGGGGAGAAATGCGAGGCTGACCATAGTTTTGAACAGGAAATCAATGTGCAAAATATGAACACCGAGCTAGTTGCACAGATGTTTAAGAATTACCAATCGAACGTTTTATTCCATCTTGAAGGTGCATTTTTTTTCCTTTCCTTCCCTCCATTACGGGAACTGGAAGTCGTGCATAGGGCTAACGGAGGTTGTGATACAGCTACAGAGAGTTTGAAGGAGCCGGTTTAGATTGGACGGGCACTGTGATATAGAGGGGAGGGGGTCTGAAGTGTTCGGTTGAACAATTGATGCTGCGATTACGATAGTATTATGGTTATGAAAATGTGTGAATGAACGGGGGGATGTGAGCCCCAAGAATCGAGGAGACTACTGGTACTAGTAGGGTACCGGTAGATCGAGCTCGAAGTAGCTTTAATGGATCGTATTAAAGATATCGGCCTCGTGGGGATAGGTAATGTCAATTTGAGCCTGCTTTCTTTCGGGCTTCTGTAAACAAACTCGGTAGATATCAGCCCCGACAGACGAAACAGCTCCTCGAGCCAATACCGTACTATAAATAAGTCACCCTCTCGTGATATCTCTGCATCCTAATCGTATCGGAAGATTCCATCTCGATAGCAAAGAGTCAACCAAGCCCAGGGCGGCCGTTGTGCAACAAGCTAGCGACATCCCCTGCAGCAGCAACTATGAGGCGTGGAACCCAATTCCAACCTCACAACCACCACCCTTAGACGACTTGACCCTATAGTAAGCTCACCGCCACCTCCGAACGACACTACATAAGACACGACATACCTCCATGAACTAACCATCCTACCACTGCCATCAACACCTCCGAGGGAAACCAGGATCAACAAAAATGCCATCCCCCTCGACACCCCCTCGAGAATCTACCCCCTTACCACCTCCAAAACTCTACGACATCCGCGAAGCACCAACCTACACAACCTCAAGTGCAACAACCTGGAATGACTCTTACAAAAGCGACTCCGAAATCGCCATCGTGATCGACAATGGTACTCCTCCCTTTCCCCCCAATTTCCTCCCTCCGGCGCCTACATGCTAACATGTCACAGGCTCCTGGCAGACCCGCGCCGGCTTCTCCCATGACCCTCTCCCACGCTTAACCTGCCCGCCAATGGTGTCCAAGTACCGCGACCGCAAAGCGCAGAAGACATACACGGTGGTCGGGAACGACGTGTTCGCGGATCCGAATTCGCGCGGGCAGGCCAAGAATCCGTTTGATTCTAATGTTGTTTCCAATTTCGACCAGATGGAAACGCTATTGGACTATTGCTTCATCAATCTAGGTGTTGGTGAGGAGGGAGACGGTGGGGTGGGGCATCCAATAGTTATGACTGAAGCGGTTTGCGTGCCTGGATATAATCGGAAGAGTGCATTCTACATTTTATTCTTGTCTGTAATGGGAGTGGGCTGACCGAGAATAGTGATGAGCGAACTGCTCTTTGAGTGCTACAACGCGCCGTCGGTAATATTTGGTATAGACTCGCTCTTCTCGTACGACTACAACAATGGGAAAACCGGCCTCGTCCTCTCCGCCGGACATACAGCCACACACCTCATTCCCGTGGTGGACGGGAAAGGTCTCGTGAACCTCTCCACAAGACTAAATTGGGGTGGCTCCCAATCTGCGGACTACATGCTCAAGCTTATCCAGTTAAAATACCCAGGCTTCCCGGCAAAGATTCAAAGTTGGCAAGCCGAAGCACTCATGAAAGACCACTGCTACGTAAGCCCGGACTACAAGGAAGAAGTAGCAAACTACCTGAAGCCGGAAGCACTGCTAGAGAAAGATAGAATAATCCAGTTCCCCTTCACTGAGACGATAAAAGTGGAAAAATCCCAGGAAGAACTCGACCGCATCGCCGAGCGTCGCAAGGAAAGCGGCCGCAAGCTTCAAGAGCAAGCAGCCAAGGTCCGTCTCGAGAAACTGATCAAAAAAGAGCAAGAACTAGCCTTCTTGAAGACACTCCAAGCGCGGCAGGAGACGGACTCAAAACGTGACTTCAAGCGCCTTCTCGAGCAAAACGACTTCCGAGACGAGGCAGCTCTAGAAAAATCCATCCGAGAACTCGACAAAACCATCCGCCGCGCACGCAAGCAGGATGTAGGACCGGAAGAGGACGCAGCGAACAGCGCCCTGCCTTCTTTCCCACTACTCGACATACCGGACGAGGAATTATCGGACGACAGCAAGAAGATGAAGCGCCACCAGAAGCTGATGAAAAGCAACCACGAAGCCCGACTCCGCGCCAAGGCCGAGAAGGAAGCCGAGCGTCAGCGCCAGGAAGATCTGGAACGTGCGGACGCAGCAAAGCGAGAAGCAGACCTACCCGCCTGGCTATCCACACGCCACGCCGCGCGCGCAGCCGTCCTAACAAAGATAAAAGACCGCACACGTCTCCGCAACGAACTCTCGGACCGCAAGAGCCTCGCGTCACAAATGCGCATGAAGTCCATCGCAAACCTAGCCTCCGACTCCCCACCTTCCAAAAAGCGCCGTCGCGGGGGCGGCGGTGCCCCCGGAACATCAGGCGGACCCGGTGGCGGAGGCGGCGGTGACGACGACAATTTCGGCGCAAACGACGACGACTGGAGCGTATACCGCAACATAACCCTAGGCACAAACTCGGACGAGGACGAAGAGGACAACGAGCTCGCCAAAGAGCTCAAAGCAATTGAGGACCAACTCCTCCTGCACGACCCACACTTCGACCGCAACGACACACAGGAGGCCAAAAGCGATTGGCGCGCCTCCCTCCTGCACGCCTTCACCCGCGGCGTGCGAGAGCACGACCCCGAGCACCAGGCACAGGGCAGCCAAATCCACTTGAACATCGAGCGCATCCGCGTCCCCGAGGTCGTGTTCCAGCCCGGCATGGCGGGACTCGACCAAGCCGGCGTCATCGAGATCGCAGGCGACATACTACTCCAGCGCATAGCGGACGAGCGGGTGAGGGAGCGCGTGCTCAGGGACGTATTCCTGACCGGCGGCGCCGTCGCCTTCGAAGGATTCGACGAACGCGTTCGCCGCGAGGTCCGGGAGATCATCCCCGCCGGGAGTGAGTTGCGGGTCCGCAGGGCTGGGAATGTAGTACTCGATGCGTGGAGGGGCGCCGCGAGGTTCGCGAAGGGGGGAACGGGCGGCAAGGGGGTGGGATGGGTCACGAAGGGGATGTGGGAGGAGGCGGGGGGGGAGTACATCTTGGTTCGCTCCTCTTCTCGTGCCTGCTACGATGTTGCTCATGGAAACTGACTGACTGACTGACTGACTAATTGGAACAGGAACATCGACTTGGTAATGCTTTTTAAAGCACTTTTTTTCATTACCGCCTGTCCGTTTGTTCATCCGCTGGTTTGTTTCTTCTGTCTGCTTGTCCACCTTGCGGTCGATAACCCCCCCCCCTCTCCCACAATTGTATCCTAAACGCACAAATTATCACTCGCTCTCGCACCGAGCCTAACCCAAAACTAGGGCCGTATTGGGATGGAAAAAAAATTAACAAAAAAATCCAAGTCCACGATGATAATCATAATAACAAAATCGGTACATTTCGTGATATATATAAATTAAAGTAAATAAAAAAACAAAACCTGCGCCAACAAAGGAGAAACGTCTTCCTTCGTTCACTTATTGTCATTCACTTATTCGCCGATACCAAAGAAAGGTGAAGGAACTAAAAAGAAGGGACACAAAAAAGAAAAACTTCGTATGTACTGATTATCACCTGCTCAACTTCTGTCGCTATCTGTTTGTGGTTGCATCGATATCACTTCGCGTACATCCATTCTACTCCGTTCCATTTCATTCCATTTCGTGCGCTCGCATCATCAACAACTAAGGAAGAAAAGGAGCAAGAAAGAGAATAACAACTCACTCCATTCCGGTCGCCCCACCCCGTCCCACCCGGCCCCATGCCATGCCATGCCATCCCGTCATCCCACCTTCAGTATCAACAATTATATCCCAACAGACTAAAAAAAAGGAGAGGAGGAAAGCAAGGAAAGCAAAATCAAACAGGAAAAGAAAAAAGGGGGGGGGACCCCGTCCATGGCTTCCACCCCGATAGCTCCCTTTCGGAATCTGCGCAGAGGTCCCGAGATTAGGCGCCATTAACACTACCCTCATCCCCGTTCTTCAACCTCTTGCCTCCACCGCCACCACCACTTCCAGCTCCCGCTCCTGCGATTGCAGCCGCCGCGACAGCCGCCTGCTGCTGTAAAAACCCATTCCCGGCTGCCGCCACGTTCTGCAGAAAGGCGTTGGCCGCGTCGTCCTCGTGCGCGCGCTTCGCACCCGCGGGATTGTTCGCCGAGGGGTTGGCTGCTGGATTGTTGGAGAGCTCGACGACGGTGCCCATGTTTGCCGTTGGCGCCGAGGGGTCTGTAAGAGGAGAGTGCGGGGGTTGTTGTTGTGGTTGTGGTTGCTGCTGCTGGGGGAGGGTAGCAGCAGCAGTGGGGGTAGGTAGAGCGATAGCGCCAGCGGTAGAGGAAGAGGAGCCTAGTAGAGGTAGAGGTGGCGGTGGGACAGCTTCCTCGCCTTGGTGCTCTATTAAGCGGGACTGCAGGTTGATGATGTAGTCGCGGAGTTGATAGTTCTCAGCCTGTATCTGCTTATAGGATTCTTGCATCTGATTGAAGTCCCTCACTTGTTCTTCTAGCTTTTTGATGTAGCCTTCTTTGCGTTGACGGAAAGCTCTCTGCAATCATTCATTCCGTCAGACCCTCCTTCTCTTCTTACTCTTTTTTTTTCGCCTGGAATGGGTAAACATACCTGCGCTGCACGATTCTGCGCCGCCCGTTTACTCGTTGACAATTCGCGTTTCCCACCACGGCCCCTACCCGCAGAAGATCCCTCCGCCTGTGTCTCTTCCGCACCGCTATGCTGGTCCATCGCCGCCTGCGAGCCCGGAGACATGCCCTGAATCGCCATTGTCGTTAAACCCGGACTCTGCGGAACACTGCTCACGCCCCCAGGAGCGCCAACACCACTAATAGCTGGATCGATGTTCAGGTCGGGGCTTGCCGAGTCGGTTGGTTTACTATCGGGGCTCGTGACGTTCTGCTGTTGCTGTTGGACCTGCTGTTGTTGTTGAGGAGAGTGAATGTGTGGGAGCAGATGCGCACGAAGAGCTGTAGCGCGAGTAGAAGATATTTGATTCGTCGTTAGCCACCGCGCAACAACAATTTGCTCGTGAAACAAAGAGGGAAGGTTAAAGAATAAGAATAAAAAGAATTCAAGGATTTGGGGGATGATGTGCACTCTCTGGGGTAGTAAGCGGTAGTGATAGAACTGGTTAGGAAGTGAGGAGGGTACCAACTCTGCTCTGCAGTATTCGCTGCTTCCTGCATGGGCCACCAATGTTAGCTGTTGCGCGCCTTCAGGTGTTGGGATGAGATATGGCGATGGCGACGATAGAGGGGAGGAGAGGCGAGAGTGGGTATGGTAAGCGTGCAATAGGTTCAAAGGGTGAAAAAGTAAGGTGAGGTAGGGCGGGATAGCGGGACTAATGGAAGAGCGGAAGGGAAGAAAGGGAAGAAATACCTGTGCACTGGGCGACTGTAGCGGATGAGGAGCCGGGGCGAGCGTTGGCTGCTGCATTTTATAAAAACGGTCTACTTTGTGTTTCGTTGTTCCTCAAGGATTTGCGTAAGAAAAGTGCCTGTTCCCGTGCTGTCCTGTCTTGTCGGCGCGGGGGGGGGGGGGGGGAGTAGTTTTACGGATTGGGGGTGCAAGATTATTATTTGACTAATGCGTTTTTTTTTGTTTTTTTAAAAAAACCTTCTAACTATCATCAGACAAAGCATTTAGTCAGTCACTTCAGTCAAAATCAGTCAAAGTAAAAGAAGAAGAAAAAGTGAATGTCAGGTTCGGGTCGGGTTGGGATAGCGGTAGTGTCAATCTTGGAGAAACCACCACCAGCACCAACACTACCAAACCAAAACGCGAGGGGAGCAAAGAAAACCCCCCTCCAAGTACCAGTATGATACACCCAAGGGGAAAAAATAAATAAATACCTCTCTCAAGTTGATAGAAAATATCCTTTGCTTTGGAGAAAGAAAGGGGGAAAAGAAAAAAGAAAGAAAGAAAAAGAATAATGTTTTTATCACACTTTCGTTCGTTCGTTCACTCGCCCGTTGGCTCGCTGGTTCGTTCGTTCGTTCTTTGGTGAGAGGGAAAAGGAAAAAAGGATGTGGTAAGTTGTGAGTAAGACGGCGGGAAGGGGTTCAATGATAACATAAGGAAAAAAAAAGAAAAAGAAAAAGAAAAAAGGAATGGAATTTCAAAAATGATGGATCGATTAAAAAAGGAAAAAGAGGGGGTGGTAGGGAAGGGCCCTGATTGGCTAGAATAAAAAGCCAGGCTGATTAATCCACATCGAAAGAGGAAGCGATTTGTCATCGACCCACACACAAGAAACAATCAGACGAGAGAAGACGGGCAGACGGGCAGACGGGCAGACAGAACAAGACAAGACAAGACAAGACAAGACAGACAGACAAAACGGAGAAACGGGCAAGACAGACAACACAGCTAGAGAGCCCCCACTGAACACAGCAGAAAGTTGTTGTTCTTGCCGATCAGTAATCCCCGAGCCTTGCGCTCTTTTGTTCCTCTCTCGACCCGGGGGTTGCCATAGTCAGACAGTTATTGCGCTGTACGGTAGGTAACTTGGCTCTTTCACGCCTATGTGAGAATGGAAAGAAGAGGGAGGGGGAGGTGGAAGCGAAGAGTTTTCGGGCATACCCCATCGTATTTTGCGCCATAGACCCAAATTGCGGGGGGGAGAGGGGGAAGCAGGGCTGAAAGGGAAGGGACATTCGGTGTTAAAACATTTATCACAAGAGACACCGATAACCCAGATAATCAGGGTCCTTCCATATCCGCCTTACTCCACCCTGCTCTACTTCGCGATACAAACCATAGAATTATAGACCATTCCTCAACTACGGCTTGATACCTAGACGGAGAACAAAAGAAGCGGACTTTATCGGTGATATGGACAAAACAATCCTCACACTCCATCCATTCCATCCATTCAACAAGGCCACCACCACCACCACCACCACCACCACCAGGAGGGTATAATTCCCTCCCCTTCCCCATAACAAATATGACTCTGCACACATTCGCGGCCCAACGCAATAACAACAACCCCCCCCCCTGGGCCCCGGCGGGGCCCCGCCTCACACCGGCTCACTCGCTGACAAAGACAGCAAAACAAAATAACAATAAAACAGCCGTTTAAGCAAAAGCAGGCAATCACACCCCAATGTGGTAAATACGACAGCATTTGCGCAGGGCCATCCTGGCTGCTTATCTCACCGCTTTAAAATAGGAGCGGATGCATAGGAGGGGATGCTTACCCGAAATACATGTCAGCAGGTAGGTGTACGAGCACCGTGGGTGTGGTGGTACAAGCAATCGTGGTACCGGTACCCTACATACAGTAGGTGGAGTGCCCGTACTCGAGCACATGGGAGAACAGTTCCGTATTGTGTGCCATGATATATAAGAGAGGGCGAAAGTGCTTCCTGTTGCGCGGTAGTCGTATCTGGGCGATGCAATAGGGCATGATATGCTACCGTATTGTAGTCCTTCAGAACTTGTGGTACCAGTATGGGAGTACCGTATGCATGTTATGCAGCGGCGGGTCAGATTCTGTTGCTATTTTGGTCGCAATGGATGAGTGATGATTCGGGCGGGAGACTCCGCCATATGAGGGAGGCTTGTACCAATGTCACACCGCACAGCTATCATACTACGGTAGCACTTGTAGAATACGGTACCATTGCTACGGTACTAGATGACACTGTGGGTCCACAATGTATTGTGCTTGCGGGTCTGCATCATATACCACACTGCATTGTGCTCAGGTGTGATATACCTTAGATAGGGGAGCAAACTACCGGTATCACTCTGATCGCCCTGGATGCGTACTGGCATCGCACTGTCAGCGATCTGCCCTCAATCCACATTTATCACTCGGTCGAGAAGCGAATCACCCTTTCTCGTTTTCTCGTTTTCTCGTTTTTTCCTTTCTTTTCTTCCCTCCCCCTCTTACAAAACGCCCATGCTGTTGTCAAATCATCATGCCCTGTCACAATGATATCTCATGCTACGCTCACTCGAATGCTCGCCATACTGCTTTCTACAAATACAAATGTCTACTTATCGCTTACCAATAGCCCAGTAACCATCAAACCCTCAAATCGATATATTGAGCGCACCTGTTCAACGCAGGCGCAAGCACCACAGCCGGCAGTTCACAGCGCTCTAGCGGTGACCGCCGGGCAAATAGGCGGTGACATTCACTGAACTCACTCAATATATCATCTCTGCCATGAACTTTCCCAGCCCATTAGGAAGCTCCCGTGCGTTCCAGTCTCGAACCACTCGATGTGCCTCTGCCGGGTCTCGACACCGCACGATCCATTTTGATTCTGCTCCTCTGGAACTCCCATCCGCCCTCACCCTCACCTTGAACCCACTATCAGTGATACGGAGCTGCAATATCCTCTGCACTCCGACTCCTCCGTCTTCCTGGTCTCCGACACAGAACTGGACATCCGCCTCCTCGAGCATTTGCCTGACCTCTTCTGTCCTTGGGAGTTTGCCATTCTCCTTCGTGTCTCCACCTAGGCCGGAAGCCACCAGTAACACAGAGCTGCCTAACTGGCACTTTCCACTGGTTAAGGTCCCGCGTAGTGTTCGCAAGTCATTCTTCACTTGCTCAGCCGCTTGGACCGGGAGCGAAACCTTTGGGGTGGACGCTGGAGGAAGAGTGGTTGTAGTCATGGGTGGCGGATTCGCCAGCTGGTAGTCAAGATTAAGTGAATATACAAACTTTTTGGCACTGGCAGCATCAGAAAACTCAATCGTGTACTTTGGCCGCTGCTGCAATGTGACGGGATGACGATCTGGGGTGACTAGTTTTTCGTGAATTAGAAAACAACACAATTCATCACCCATCACCCGTTAAAGATAGAGGGGGGGAGAGGAAGGGGCTCATACTGCGAAGAATACCGAGGAATTTTCCAAACCCTGGAAGGCTGGCTTCTGACGGAAGAAGACGGCTGATATCGCTTCCCAGCATCGTGGTCCCAACGCCTCTCAAGAATACAACTGACGCTTGTTCTGTCTGCACTAGATTAGTGTAAGCCGGCAAGAATTGAAATAACACCGACAGAAATGTCAGCCCAACAAAGGGGAAAATCATCATCACGCTCAAACAGAGTTGATACACAGCTCAACTGAAGCAGCCCGGAAACACCATATCGATAATTTCAAGGGGTGGAGAATGTGAGGACAAGGCCGAGGAGATGAAGGGATCCCGCAATTGTAGCCAGAGAGGAAAGGAAGAGAAAGGGAAAAAGAAAAATGATAAATGCTCTGAGGAGAGAAAAAAGAAAGGAAGGAAAATTTTTTTGGCTGGGCAATTCTACGGAGGCTGGGGGAGATCCTACGTGTGGAGGGAGCGGTGGTTAGCCTCCCTAGCGGCTTTTTTCTCCCCAACTCCAATTTTCCGTTGCGAGACATCCTTTCTTGGGGTCCGTATGCTCTAGGCTTCGCCCAATTCCCAGTGTCCACTCTTCTACGACGTGCCAGCCCCTCCATCGGATCCGGCAGATACGTGGAATCCTCAGAGATGTCTAGTCTGCCGATTGGCTTACGTCGGATTGGCCTAGAGGCACCCTCGGGGAATAGGGAATCAAAGAGAGAGGATTTCCAATTCCCAATTCTGCTGCTTTTGATAGTACTGTTTCTAGGATTGCTGTTGCTTGAGCTGATAGCCCCTTTACCGATCACGCTCCCGCTGCCTTTATCTCTCACCTGCGATGACTCCAATTCTTCTGGCACTGGTGAGGCATTTTCAACAGACTGAGGGGGGGGAAACGATGTGGGACGATGTGAGCGGGATTGGGATACAGCCGCGGATGAGAATGGGCAGCGGATGAGGGAGGGCGGAGCAAAGGCAGAGGCAAAGACAGACCCTGAATCGACGACGACGCAGAGGAGACGGAGGGGCCGAGGAGGGATAGGCATGCGGAAGGCGTGCATGTGGTCGGCGAGCCCGTGATGGAAAGAATATGATCGGTCGGGAGCAATGCAGAGGGAATCTATAGGGTTGTGTTTATCGTAGTTGCCGTGGTGGTCCAGGTATGATAGTGTTAGTGGCAGTTGCGGTAATGAGGGAGTGTGGGTGGGGGTAGGTGGTGGGAGGGAAAGATGGCGGGGTTAGAAGGATCGTCGTTGGGGAGTTTAGAAAGGGGGGTGATAATCAAAGGGTACCAATTTACAAATATAGCAACAATAAAATTTAATAAGAGCAAATGAAAAATAAAACCTCAAATGAGAACGGAGATCGCTAAACAAGGCTCGGAGACCCAGAATACCGACACCTGATCATGGGCCAGTGCAATCCTAATCATCGTACGTTTACCGTTCTGTCAAGTAGATAATTGCTCGCCAGCAGAATTGCAGCCGTATCGCTACTCCGGCCGGCTCTTTTGCTTCTCTCTGACCAAACTCTGCCGTGCTCATTGTTCCCCGCGCCACTGGTAAAGGCTCTGCAGCCGGTGATACCCAAATGCTTGGTGCTATCGAAAGCTGCGTGGCTACGGTGAAGAGGGCAGGGTGATAGCAGAATGTCTGGGGCGGAGTAGGCGGAGACTGGTTGGCGGTCTTTCACCTAGAGAAAATCCCTTTTGGCCACTCTACCCTATTCTGAACGGACTAACTAATTGGACCGACCCTGATCCCGCATCCAGTCTTAACCATGAATCTCTCACGCGCACTCCAAACCCTTATTCCAGTTCTGTGCTTGTGCTCGTACCTGAATGGGGACGTTGAGGGTTGGGCTTGTAGCAAAAAGCGAGGCACTTCGTTGGATCAGGATCAGCCAGGAACAAGAGAATAAAAAAAGAAAGAAGTCGCACCAGATGCTGTATGTCAGGGCCAGATCCCACGCTTGGAATATCCCAAGTCAGTGAAGAATAGCGGGTGCGGCTCTGGAAAATGCGCTGTCTCAACAAACCATCCATGACTAGTGCGCACTCGTTCCGATCCGCCGATTGACTTCCGCAGCCCGCCAACCGAAG
>Ga0307509_10003377_pt1 | contig 24316 bp, 32 predicted proteins | sample 10_EM_MG_FD_202245 | JGI IMG/M metagenome (GOLD analysis project Ga0307509, IMG submission 202245) | Populus trichocarpa ectomycorrhiza microbial communities from riparian zone in the Pacific Northwest, United States - 10_EM | ecosystem: Host-associated > Plants > Roots > Unclassified | place... | reverse complement strand
AGAGATGGGATCAGCCCTACGGTCCTGGCGGGAGGAGGCAGAGCGAGCAGGGCCAACAGCCGAGGCTGGGCCTGCACCAGTGGAAGCGAGAGGGGTAGACGACATCAGGACAAGGCCAACAGGCCAGCGCGGAGGACAAGGAGGAGGGGGAGAGAGAAAGTAAAATCAAACTACCAGTTTGACCTTTCAAAGTAAAAATCCTCTCAGCAAAGGTGAAATATATATTTCACTTGAAAATGAAACCCAAGTGAAAAGCCAAAATAGATGTATCGTGAAGAAATAAAGACCAAACCCTGAGGTTTATGTTGGCCGAATGCGGTAAGTATTTTAAGCGGGAGGAAAATAGAGGGCGCGGAGCGTGCTGTCTTTGTACCTTAAACAAATGCATCTGATTTAAAAAACAAAGAAAAAAAAAGAAAAAAAAAAAAGTTCACAGTAGTTGGCATCCTCCGTCTCCAGTACACATCAGCAAAAAATTACCCTGTATCAGATACGGGGCCTTTGTGTCCTGACGCACGCGACGTTAAATCTGAACATCCCCTGTGTCCTGTGCGTCCTTAGTTGCGTCCCCTGCGTCCTGTGCATCCTGAGTTGCCTGGCGACGCCCGCTCAAATTCCCTGCATCTGGAGCCAAACCAATACATCACATTCCGTCCTGACATATTAGTCAAAGCAACTCTGCCTCCCGTGCATCCAGACTCGTCCATCAATACCATTGCTCATCATAATTTACCATTGAGAGATGATCGCTTCAGGGGTACCCCTGAGTATTTCTTGGCATATTTCATCATGGTTTCTCAGCACTTAGCCTCCCAGGCGACGCGACACACTGTTCTCTCATTATCCCCCTCAATATTCTCTTCTCTCATCATCACCCTTAACATCCATATTCCCAAGCATCCAGCATAATACTCCACTACAACTACACATCTGATCCTGAATCTGACACCACGATGTTTCTGGGCTCGACGCCATCTTCACGCCGGTATAGGGTACATCCCTATCACATTAATACTCATGGAGATCGCCCACCCTTCTGACCCTGGTCTTTTGTCTCTACTAATCCTGAACTCAATGGCTGATTCCTCCACAACCGGTGTATCGATTTTTAATCCGTCACTTGGACGTCGTTGGACTCGACACTAGCTACACGCTGGCATAAGGTACGTCTTTGGCGCATCAACCCTCATGAAATCGCTATCTACTCTGGGGGGGGGGTCCTCGGAAAGCTGAGAGGGGATGCTGGCGATCCCAGAACTCGATGGCAGATTCCTCCACAACCGCTTCACCGATCTTGCATCTGTCACGTGGGTGTCCTCGGGCAGGATGCCAGCTGCCCGATGGTAAGAGGTACGTACCTGTCACATCAATACTCGTGGTGATCGCCCACCCTCCTGACAGTGGTCTTTAGGAATCCTAACAGCCATGCCATCCTGAACTCGATGGTAGATTCCTCCACAACCGGTGAGCCGATTTTCAATCCGTCACCTGGCCGTCATTGGGCTCGACGCCAGCTACACGCCGGTATAAGGGACGTCACTGTCGCATCAATATACATGAAGTCACTATATATGCTGGGGGGGGGGTCCTGGGAAGGCTAAGAGGGAATGCAGGCGATCCCAGGACTCGATGGCAGATTCCTCTACAACCGCTGACCCGATCTTGGATCTGTCACTTGGGCGTCGTTTGGCTCGACGCCAGCTACATGCCGGTATAAGGTACGTCTCTATCGCATCGGTACACATGAAGCTACTATTTACTCTGCAGAGGGTCTTCAGAAGGCAGAAGGGGTGGGGCTGGCGATCCCAGAACTTGATGTCACATCCCTCCACAACCGCTTAAGCGATTTCAGATCTGAAAACAGGATATCATTGGACTCGGCGCCAGCTACACGCCGGTATAAAGGACCTCACTGTCCGATCAATCCTCATGAAGTCGCTATCAACTCTGGTAGGGGGTCCTGGGAAGCCCCAGAGGAGATGCTGGCGATCACAGGACTCGATGGCACATTCCTCCACAACCGCTTCACCGAATTTGGTTCTGTAACCTGGGCATCATTGGGCCCGATGCCAGCTACACGACGGTATAATGTATGTCTCCGGCCCATCAGTATTCATGGAGTTCACCACCCTTCTGAGAGTCCTCTTTTGTCTCTAACAATCCTGAACTCGCTGGCTGTTTCCTCCACAACCGCTCCGCTGATTTTGAATCTGTCAGTTAGGCGTCGTTGGGCCTGACGCCAGCTACACGCCGGTATAGGATATGTCTCTGGCGCATCAGTATTCATAGAGATCGCCCACCCTTCTGCGAGTGGTCTTTTGTCTCTACTAATCCTGAACTCGATGGCAGATTCCTCCACAACTGCTGAACCGATTTTGATTCCGTTACCTGGACGTCACTGGGCTCAATGCCAGCTACACACCGGTATAAGCAGGGTTCTGAGGTGCCAATTTTCCATGTAGCCATATTGTCCCGGGTGAGGCAAGAGGGGGGGCGGATTCAATCAGCTGTATATTAGAAGAATAGAAGACAATTGGGAGTAAATTTATTACCTTTTCATGATGTAAAATATATTGTGACCCGGGTGACCAAGGTGAGAAACAGGTAAAGGGAAGACCCTTCGCTTATTTCAGTTATCTCAGGAAGAGTAGGTACTGCGTCTGGTGGTGTTGTAACGACCCTAAGATAGGTAGCTACAATCACTATCACCTTAGCCCAAATGGTATACCAAGAGGTTACCGGAGGTGGTATGGTCTCGTATACTTTATACAAATATCTGGTAAACCTAGGATAAGCCCTAGGGAACTGTTGAGTAGCCTTGATGTACTCTACTAGGCAGGGTAACCTTTCGGGAGGACATTCGCATAAGGTCAAGAGAATTATGGGAATGTTACACGGACCTCCGAGATGACTTCTGTGGTCGCCTAGAGGACTTCCTGAGCGGTTAAAGGCATAAGAAGGCAAAGTTACCCTACCTTGGGAATTTGGTCATTATGCCCATGGACCCCAGTTACCCTACTGAGGTGTCGAAGTTACCCTACCTTCACGGGCAAAGTCATCCTAGAACTTAGAGGTCGATTGCCTCACATTCTATGGGCTCTTAGATGTTCTTGGGCGCACACGCATCTGCGCGGGGAGGCCCCACGCCTACGTAAGGGTGGCCCGAATATGCTATTGAACTTGGGCGGGTTTTGCTAACACCCCCTTCTGGCCCCAGCGTTGGGACGGCGCGTCATAGGCAGACGGCTGTGTAGTTGCTCGTTTGCTAGTAAAAAGAGGTCATTGGAGCAGCTGCCGTAACACTGTATAAGTCGTCGCTGTCCGTCCGACTGAATGTCGTTCGCAGGATATATAAGGGGAGTATGGGTAACCGCCAAAATGGAGGTTTCTCATATATGGTCTCTCGGGCATCTAGGAGTCTATTCTAGCCTACGGGTTTGTAGGGTAGTCTTACTATTGGTGCTCAGGTAGTCTCAGAAGGCCAGGGTGCTTTCGAGACCAATAGCTTAGTAACCAGCCCGGACCTTATCCCCTTGATTTCTAGCATTACTATGGGTTGTTATTGGACTCTAGAGGTATGAGTCTTATCACGGTAGAGTATGTCCCGAGAGGCTGGCTATGAGTAGCGCCCACTTAGCCAACCATCGGCTACATCTCACGGGGGCAGCTTGCATGTCAAATCATCACATTGAATAGTCGCGTAGATTAAATGATCGACTGTATAGCTTGTATAGACGAGACTGCCACTGGGCCAGTGAGTCCACCACCTAGGTATTGATTCCGGTTGTTGTCATAACCGTTAGCAACTGGTATGACTTCCATAGGAAGAGTTTTTCCACCTGCGGTTGTATTGGAGATGCATTGCCGAAACTCATATCCTAATGACGGAGTTAAGCGTACCCGAGTTGGTCCGACACTTCCGGCAGGATAAATCCTGATGGAGGGTAGAACTCGGACGAACCCTAAGCAGGACAGGGTCCTCGCACAAAGGTCGGAAGTAGTGGTGAATGTCAAAGGCTTAAATCTGATATCTACTTAAGTTTAAGCGTTTTGGCATTCTACCTCGACAACCAACTTTTCCTCGAGAGAACTAAATTGAGTGAAGCTTCGAGCTTAACTATATTAAGTTTTACCGTTGATTCTTCTGAATTATGTTACCTCATCTTTATCTTCTACTTTGAGTGTTTGGTGCGGTCGGAACCTTGGAGTTTACCTCTCTATAGGGTGCCCCCGTTACAGGTGTCCTGAGGATTAGGTTTTGTGTCTGGTTGCGTCCTGAGGATTAGGTGCTGCGTCTGGTTCCGTCCTGAGTGTTCCGGGTGCGTCCGGTGTGTCCTGAGTGTTATGTGTGTGCCCGCTGCGTCCTCATTCGCAATTGATGTTCTATGCGTCAGGTAGGTCTGACGCACTCGACACCCAGGACGCAGGCTAGTATTTTTGCTGATGCACCTCCGGTGATTGAAATCTCAACACCATGAGAAATCATCGTCAGTTCCATCCACCCCCCTCTCCTCAGACACGCCACATTGCCTCTGTCTGAGTGAAACAATCTCCCCACTCTCCCTTTCCTTCCTGATGGTCAGGCCTCGTGAGCCTTTTCCTAGGGGTTGGTTGAGTCTGCCTTCACCCCCTCTTCTCTGGGCTCCTTAGGCAGCCCCCCACGGTTGGCAACCCCTCACCCGTCAACGGTCGGTTTTCAGTCTCGGCCAATCGACAAAGTAGCTGTCCCCAGTGGCACTCTTCTCCGGTATTGCACTGTCTCCTTTGTGCTCTGCTGGTACGGTCGGACTTTTCGAAACATTGTGATACCGTTTCTGGCAGCCTTCATTGTACTTCTCGTGTCAGTTAGCCCTCCGCCCTCTGCCCTCCCAACGTTTGAATCGGCTGGCACACTACAGCTTGTGGCTCTACGCCGACCTTCAGACCTCTGCTCACTTCTGATGTCCTCGGACTAGGGGCGCATGTTTAAACCTTCTTTCTGGGGCCTGTCTGCCGAAATAGCCAACCGGATCTTCCTCCGGCTTCCATGACCCTTCCTCCTTTTGGTGGCCTTCTCTGGAACTCGGTCGCTCTTCCTGAGCCTCGGCTGGCGGGGCTATATGCCCCCGGGAGTTACCTCCCCTTTGTGTGTCCCCGAGACCCATGGTTCAGGAGTCTCTATTCCTTCAGAAGCTGGGCCCGGTGGGGCTTTTCTACCGCCTAGCTTATAGGTGGTTTGACTTCGCAAAGTGGGTTTGTGTTCCTTTGTTGGTTGTGTCTACTGTCGGTTGGGGTTGTTTTTCTTTAAGGCTAGGCTTTCGCGGGGGTTTTTGGTTCATGGCTTTCAGGCCCGCTTTCTTTTCTCCTTGTAGTTTCAACCTATAGTACCGGGCAGGGGTTTCTCTGTCGGGTAGGGTCAGAGGGCTTTAGCTTGGGGATGGCGGGACGGACTGAAGTTGGAGGCTTTGGACTACTGGGCCCACCGTTGGCAGAAAGTCCGTTGTACCTAGGACCGTGGGATGAGCACAGGTGTGCATTTTGCCCCGATAGAAACAATTAATAATCGAGTTTAAAAAAAAAAGAAAAAGAAAAGGTCACAGTAGTTGGACATCCGACGTCTCCTCTACACCTCCGGCGATTGAAATCTCAACACCACAAGAAATAATCATAACTTGCATCCACCCCCCTCTCCTCAGACACGCCACATTGCCTCTGTCTGAGTGACGCCCTCTCCCACCCCGCTTCCTTTCCCTTCTGATGGTCAGGTCTGGCGAGCTTGTTTATAGGGGTTGGTTGAGTCTGCCTTCACCCCCTCTTCTCCGGGCTCACTTAGGCAGCCCTCCACGGTTGGCAACACGTCACCCGCCACTGGTTGGTCTTTACTCTCAGTCGATCAATAAAGTAGTTGTCCACGGGGGCACTGCTTTCTGGTATTGCACTATCTCCTTCTTGCGCTGCTTGTACGGTCTCACTTTTCGAAACATCGTAACCCCGCTTCGGTCAGCCTTCCGCGCACTTCTCGTGTCAGTAAGCGCTCTGCCCTCTCCCTCTCCGACGTTTGGATCCGCTTGGACCCTAACCCTTGCGGCTCTGCACCCACCACCACACATCTGTTCCCTTCTGATGTCCTCGGACTAGGGGTGCAAGAATAAACCTTCTTTCCGGGTCCTGTTTCCGGAAATAGCCGACTGGTTTGTCCTGCGGCTGCCACGAGCCTTCCTTCGCCTGCGGCATTCCCTGGAACTCGCTTGCTCTTCCTGAGCCTCTGCTGGCGGGGCTATATGCCTCCGGGAGCTTTTCTCCCCTCGTTCTGTCCCCGTGACCCATCATTCAGGAGTCCCTATTTCCTGAGGAACTTGGCCTCGTGGTGCTTTACTACGGTTTAGCTTATAGGTGGTTTGATCTGGGTGAGTGTGTTTGTTTTCACTTGTTGGTTTTATCTACTGTCAGTTGGGGATGTTTTTCTTTTAGGCTAGGCTTTTGGGGTGTTATTGGTTCCCTGTTTTCAGGCCCGTGTTCTCATCTTCTTGTAGTTTCTACCCATAGTACTGGGTGGGGCTTTTTTTGTCAGGCAGTCTCAGAGGGCTTTAGCTTTGGGATAGCCGGATGGACTGTAGTTGGAGGTTTTGGACGACATGGTGTTCATTCCGGCCGAATGTCCATTGTACGTAACACCATGGGATGTGCCTATTTTGGCCTGCTGGCCCCGATATAAACGATTAATAAGCAAGATTAAAAAAAAGAAAAAAAGAAGATCGAAGTAGTTAGACATGAACCATCTCCCCTACACCTCCGGCGATTGCAATCTCAACACCAGTGAAATCATCGTGGGATCCACCACTAACCCCTCCCCTCCCCCCTGATCGCTTCTGTCTAGGGGAGCGATGCTATAACCCCTCCTCTCCCTCTGGGGTCTACCCCCTCCATTACGGTGTTCTGGTTTCCGTTGATCGTTGACTCCACTCATGAAATTTGGTTCGGCTACTTCCACCACACTTCCTTGGCAATTCCCTTAGGTTTTCCCCCATCTGAATTCCATTCTCTTCACTCACGGTTAGCGCTGACCTTTCCAACCCGTTGGCGAAGTAGCTTTCCGTCTCGGTTATGTGGTCCTGTCGGGGAACACTTCGGTTAGTAACTTCTGCACTTCATCTGCGTTTCAAATTGAGAAAAGCATGGGCCGCGGTTACTCAAGTCTGTTGTCTGAAGTGTTTGGACTAGTCCTTCCTCCTCCTGTCCTCCTTCCTCCAGCCTCTTGCTCTTTGTCCTGGGGCTCGGGCACAGCTACCCCCACTCCCCTTCTTCCCACCCCCAGAGCTGGCACCTTCCTGCTCCCTTCCCGCGGTCGATCTTTGGTCGCTATACAAAAGCCCGCCTCGGTTAGGCCCATCCTTTTGGCCGTCACTCATGCCAGTTTGGCACACCCACCAGGGACCACTCACCAGACTCTCCTCTATCCACTTTCCCACCGTGCTATCGGGCACTGCTTCCAGCCCCACCACCGCTCCGGCGTGCTGTTCCACACTCTCACTTCCTAGCTCAGGCTGATACATATCACTTATCTGACGTAATCTTCCTTGGTCAGGGGTTTATATATTTCCTTTGTTCACGTTTATGGTTTTCATAGATGTCACTTTGGGTGCTCCTCTCCTTCCTGCTTATGTCTTTCCCTTCTACTTCCTCTGTATTTACAAGTATGTTCGTGGGATTTGGTTAGGCGATAGGCGAGATGTGCGGTTGGTCTCATACCAGAGGGACTTGGGCGTTTGGATCTTTCCTTTGCTGAGGAGGATACAGCTTTTGTTGGCCATAGCGATAAAGCTGAATGCTGTCTTTGTACAACTTTTTTCATTTTTTTTTGAATCATGTGATTATTGATTTAGGTACGAAATCCTGCATGCGGCTCGCACTATGGCATATAAAAAAACATAATTCCAAAACCTAACAAAAGAAAATATCAACAATCAAAGAACACGTGCAAAAGCTCTACAACCAGGATCATCAGAACCCTGTTGCATTGCCATCGATGACTAACACAACAAAGTAAAGTAATAATCCTTCTTATAACCTATAAGCAAAACATTCATGCATAATAAAACCTTCCAGCCCTGCTTGCCTACCGCCACAAACAACCAGGAACAAAGAAAAATCATAAATCAAGAAGAAAATACCCTGAAGAAAAAACTCACGCAGCGGAGGTAAAAGTAGCGATACCTACGAAGTCGGGTGCCAAGCTAGCGAGTTTTTAGGATATTAAGTGCTAGCTGAATCCGATGCCGTCTCAGGAATAGCAGTACTGGCTCAAAAACCAAACATGGCGGGGGGGAAACCTGTCTGAGTAGCGTTGAGATACTCAGCGAACCCTGTAAGCAGGGCAACTGCAAGCCAGAGAGGAGCGTCGATTCCAATGTCATCCACACCTGAGAGATTGGTCAGGCCAGGCTGGACCTTAGCAGGACAGTGGAGGATTGCGTGTTGGAAGGACTTATCGTCTTCCTCATAAATGGGACAGAGGGTGCTGGATTCTCTATTCCTCCAGGAGATATGGGCAGGAAGGTGGCTAGCACCCGCCAGTATCTGGTGAATGCGGCCACATATATACCCAGGAAGGCCAGTGAAGGAATGTGGAGCGAGGAAGGCACCGTAAAGATATGACGGGGAAACTGGGGAGCCTGCGGCTAGCCAGGCGGTGAGAAGTAACTCTAACAGAGGAGGTCTGAGAGCTTGAAAGGTGACTGAAGGTTCTCTCACAAGCCGCAGGGATATGAGGTCAGTTGCGGCAAGTGGGAGGATATGGACTTCCGCAAGGAGACCGGAGGTTTTATGACACATAGAGTTTAAAGGTAGGTGCTTGGCGGAATTAACTGCAGGGCGGAGCCATGAGGTGAGATGGATGGCTTTGGAGGAGCCCTGGAGAAGAAAAAGATGATCGTCTGCAGAATGTCCCTGGTCCCAGGTGGGCACAGAATCCGGAATCTGGGCAGTGGCAGGATTGAAATTAGAGGTAGGGCAGACCTAGCGGAGGGCAGCTGACCGGCGGTGGTGTTTGCAGATGGAGGCAATAGGTGGTTGAGAGGCTTCGTGGTACAGAGCACCACAGGCGGTGGTGTAATAACAGTTGGTAGTCTACCCGAGTACACCATGCCAGAAGGAGTCAAGTTTTTTTCACATAAACGCATCTGGAACAAAAAGGTCAGTACTATAGGTATGGATTGGGAGGATAGCACCGAATACTAGTTTCCTATTGCACCATGAGGAGAGGCCTTTGCCAGCTGCACTGAGGTGGCGGATGGTAGTGAAAGAGGCTTGTGCGAGATCCAGGCATCTCCGAAAGTGGACTGAGGACTGAATAGTTGGAGTAAGCCAGTATCCAAGCCACCTGACGGCTTGGGAGGGAGCGAAGAGCATGTCGGTAATCCCACTGGGGGCCAAAGCTACATCTGAGGGATCCTTTGGAGTTCTCCAGTGAATGAGTACGGTTTTAGGGACCGAAGAGGCGACTCCCAGATCGGCTCCCTATTCTTGGATGATGCCAAAAAGCTATTGAAGGGCACGGATATTGGAACGTACAGAGTCTGAGCCAACAGTGAGAGTCATGTCGTCCACATAAGAGATCGCAAGGTCTGAAGGGATTGTCGGGTGAAGGCTGGCACTATAGAGCACAAAAAGAAGATGAGAAATCGGGGAACCTTGAAGGGTACAGACGGTGACCAGGCAAAAGACCTTAGGGGCACCTCGGAGGATGAGTCGGCATTGGCGTTTGGAGAGGAAAGACATGATCCATGCCACTAGGTAAGCGGAGACCCCCCCTTCAACAAGAATATCAGCCACCTTGTTGGCGCAGACATTGTCCAAGCCACCTTTGACGTCCAGGAAAAGAGTCGCTACTTTGAAGGAAGCAGCCTGGAAGAGGCGTACTTCAAGGGTGAGGGTAGCAACAGCGTCAAAACAACCAAGGCCAGCTAGGGACCCACACTGATTGGGGTATAAGAGCGCTAGGGAGCAGGCGGCTGAGGCAAGACGAAGGGCGGAGAGTCTTTCGAAGATCCTGGAGACGGTTTCGAGTAGGACAATGATACGGAAGGAAGAAGGTATGCGGTAGTCTGATTTGCCTAGTTTGTCCAGGACGATGCCGTTTGCCCTCTTTATGGCTTGGGGATCATATCTGTTGGTGAGGAGCGGAGTGAAAAAGGATGGAAGGAGACGCTCATTTGCTTTGTGGACTCGCTTCCAGACCGGGTAGGGAATGCCGCTAGGGCCAGGGGCAGAAGTGTTAGAGGATTTCCGAAGTGCTGAGGACACTTCCATAGATGAAGCAGGGGGGACATCCTTGAACGTGGGGAGGATGAGAGGAGGGGCAGGTGAGGGCCTTGGAGGAAGAAAATTGGTGCAGGAGTGTGTTGTTGATTTCAGTGGGGGAGGAGGCCTTTTCAAGTCTGGGGAAATGGTCCGGAGCTCTGCTGGTAGCAATCTTTCTACCATCCCACACCGAGGGTGAGTCGACATCGGCGAGAAACTGGGACCACTGTACTCGCATAGCGGATTGGGTGGCCTTGAAATACGTGTTACGGGCTACACGGGCCTGTGCAGGCAAGGCCTGGGTCTTTCTCATGAGGTTTGTGAAATATTGATGGATGGGGCGCAACTAGGTGAGCTCAGGAGTCCACTATAGTTTAGAATAGGAGGATGGGCATCGGGATGGGGTATTAAGGGTGATGAGGTGTGTGATTTTGGCAAGGCTGTCGTCGAACCAGAGGTCAAGGATGTGTGGGGTATAGAGAGCAGGGGGGGCGGCGATAGTTATTTCGGCGAGCATATGAGAGATGTGATCCCAATCTGTGTGTTTCAAATTTAGACCCCTGGGTGCGGGTTTTAGGAGCGAGTGGCGACTGCGATTGAGAGGGTAGTGTGCTCTGATCCTGTAGGCGGAAGTGAGAGGTTCCAGGAGGAACAATATGGAAGCCAAGCAGTGTTGGCAAAGGACAGGTCAAGAACTGCAGGGCAGAGGTTGGTGGTGAAGGGGAACCTGGTGTAGACCGCTGGGGTGTTGAGTAGAGAAAACAATAGAGCTGAGACTTTGTTGAAATAGGGGGAGCTTATGAATTGATCGTGGTTGGAGAGGAAACGAGCCGCGTTTGAGGTGGAGTAATGAATGTTGAGGTCCCCATAAACAAGAGTGCGGAAATCAGGTTGGGGAAACAAATCAAGCGGAGAAACCGATCTATGAATGCCACTAGGAATGGAGTACGCATTATACAAAGGAAACATATTATAAGCAGAATCAAAAAGAGGCTCCGGGGAGTGAAAATTCACTGCCATGAGGTCGCCTCTTTCAAAAAACAAAGAAGAGAAACAACACTGAATAAGCCTTCATTAATATACATTGCAACCCTAGGCTTATAACCGTCAGTTGTGCCGGGGAAAAAACAGTGATGGTTACGACAAACCACAGGACAATTCTTCCACAGAGGAACATCCTGAAGAGCAATGATATGAGGAGAACTTTCTACGGAAGTAAAAAACTAAAAAGAGTTTGAAAAACATTACCGCTACCTGGACAATTATGCTGAACAATGGAAAGATTTAAACAACCAGGGTACTGGGGGAATTGGGAGGGTGAAGGGCTCTTGGTTTGGGCAGGACTAGCAGACATGTAAAGTTCCATATTGTCGTCGGTCAGCGCATGCTTGCTCCAGCCGCACTGGTACTAGCGTGGAAGAGGGTGCTGCTAGCCTAAAAAGCTTGCTGCGGGGGAGTGAGGCGGCAAGCTTAGGCTGGGCTGATATGCTGCGAGCAAGCACAATGGTCTCTGGTTGGGTGGATTCACTAGAGAGGGGAATTCGGGGGCCGTGCCTGGCCCGGGTAGCGGCTACAGTTGGGGGAGCAGCTGGACCCTGAGGGGTGGTCTGAGGAAGACCCCCATCGGGGGCATCGGAAATGTCTTGGTCCCTAGGAGGGCAGAAAGCGGAGAGGACTTCGCGGCGGACTGGATACGTGCCATCAAAGCATGCATGTTGACCGCCACGGTTAATGCAAAGGGCGGGGGAGGCGTTGCAACCTCGAACTACAGAGTTCTCAAAGCCTCCTTTTTCAGACAGCTCTGGTTAGCACATCTGTGGGCGGAGTGGTGGTGGAGGAGAGTGCAGATAGGGCAGGCTGGTGCCACCTCTTTGCATAGTGGAGCAGAGTGACCGAAACACCTGCACTTTCTGCATTGTGTGGACTTGGAGGCAGAGTAGGTGGGAACAACTGTGCACGCGCAGGAGCAAAGCTGAATGGATTCGCAAACCCGGGAAACATGAAGTTGGTCAACCGCCAGAACCACCGAGGTTGTGCGCTTCTCAGCCCTCTGCGCTGGATCTGACTGCAGGCCTCTAGCTCTAACAATAGGGACGTTAATAGCATTGCTAATTGATTCAAGGAGTGAAGGGAACAAGTCTGTAGGTTCATTTGGAAGTATAGAAAGCTGGAGATTGTGAATCAGGAGTTCGACACTTGTAGGTGGCTCCCTAAAAACCTGAAATGGATTATCTCTGACCGGAAACCTCTGATTGAGCTTCTTAGTCATTGCATGAAAAAACCCAGAGTAAGCAGAGGAGGGTGTGAAAGGGTTGGCTGTGAGCGTAACCGCGCCATTGCGATTAACCGAGGTAGTAAGGGACAAGGGTAGGGAGCAATAGGCCTCTTTAAGAAGAGCAGCCATGATGTCGGGGAGGGTGGCAGTCATGATGAACGAATCATTCAGGGGGGCTAGGGAAGTGCACAGGGCAATGAATCGACGTTGTACAGCTGGGATCGGTGGGGGGTCCATTAGGGACACAGCCCTTGCTTGACATAGCGACTTGTGCTACAGTCGCGTTTTTCTTGCCCATTCCGCCCTTCCTGATAACATGAGCCCAGATTTGTTCTTGGGGCTGCGAATGATCAGAGACTGTGAACCAGGGAGGGGGACCTGTGTGAAAGAGAGAGGTGGCTGGGTACCGCTCGGAGTAGAGAATGGCTTCCTCTGACTGCGGGTGGCGAGAGGCAAAGAGCTTGCAACTTGGGGGGAGTCTGGGTGGCGTATGGCGATAGTGTCACGGTTGCTATACCATTTTCCCTCCAAAAGGAAGGGAAAATCTGGAGGGGTGACAGTTGAAGACGAGAGGCGGGTGGCGAGCTTCTTCTTCTGCTGAGCTGGTTTCAATTGGATAGCAGAGGCGGCGGTGGGGGGGACTTGTCGCGGCCGAAGAGCCAATAGTATGGTGCAGTGGGAGGAGAGAATAGCAACACGAGAGGACAAATCCTTGAGAGACGCCTCTAGGTTGGATGTGGCTGGTGGTGAGGGGGTGGCTGAGTGCCCTGCCTGACCGGAGGTGACGTTCTCAACCTGAGAGGTTAGGTAGGTAACAGAGGCACCAAGGTCGTTGACCATGGCGATAAGCTGAGCGAGAAGAGGGGCGATAGCAAGTTGAGTATCGGGGAAGGTAGCGGCAGAGACATTGTAGACAGTGGGGAAAGATGCCGGGTCAAGACGAGAGAGCCTGGCAGCATGCCCAAGAATAATGGCGACATTGTCAGCCTTTCCAGACAGGGAAGCATGACTGAACTGGGATGACGAGGAGTGAGTGATTGGGTCAGCCCTCCAGTCTTGACAGGATGAGGCAGAGCGTGCTGGGCCTGCAACTGAGGCTGGGCCTGCACCGGTGGAAGCAAGAGGGGTAGACGACATCAGGGCAAGGCCAGCAGGCCAGGCTGAAGAACAGGGAGGAGGGAGAGTGAGAAAATAAAGTCAAACTACCAGTTTGACTCTCAAGAAAGAAAAAAAGAAAAATTCTCTCAGCGAAGGTGAAATATATATTTCACTTGAAGATGTGGCCCAAGTGAAAAGTCAAAATAAGAGTATCGTGATGAAACAAAGACCAAACCCTGATGTTTAGCTTGGCCAAATGCTGTAAGTATTTTAAGCGAGAGGAAAATAGATGGCGCGGAGCGTGCTCTCTTTGTACCTTAAACAAATGCATATGATTTAAGAAGAAAAAAAGAGAATAAAGGTCATAGTAGTTAGACACGAACCATCTCCCCTACACCTCCCGCAATTGAAATCTCACCACCAGGAAAATCATCCTGTGATCCACCACCACTCCCTCTCCTCCCCCTTGATGCCTTCTGCCTATAGGAGTGATGCTATCACCCTTCCGCTCTTTTTGGGGCCTTGCCCTTCCACCACAGGATTCTTGTTCCTGTTCCTTGTTGACTCCCGCTCATGAAGTTCAGTTCTGGCCCCTTACCCCACACTTCCTTTGCCCCTCGCTTAGGTTTTTTAAGGTCGGCATTGAGCTCTCTTCGTTCACGGTCGGCGCTGAGCTCTCCAAGCCCTTTGCCAAGTAACCTTCCTGTCTCGGCTACTAGGTCCTATCGGGGAACACTTCTGTTCGTAACTTCAGCATCTCGTCCTCGTTTCGCATTCTGAAAGGTATCCGCTGTGGTTACTCTAGTCGGTCGTCTCAAGCGTTTGGATTGCCTTCCCCTCCCCATCCTTCCTCCACCACCTTCTTGGTCTACGTCCCGTTGCTTGGTTACAGCTACACCCTTTCCCCTCTCTCCACCTCCTCAGCTAGCCCCTGACGGCTCCCCTTTCCTCAGTCGATCCTCGGTCACTATACAAAAACCCGCCTTGGTTACCCCCGTCCTTTTTCCCGTCACTAATGCCACTTTGGCACACCCTCCAGCGAACCCTCATCAGAGTCACCTCCATCCACCCTTCCATCCTGCCATCAGGCACTACTTCGTCCCCCGGCATCGCTCCAGTTTGCAGGTCCATACTCTCACTTCCTAGCCCAGGGTGATACACGTCACTTATCAGACTTATATTTCCTTTGTCAGGGGTTCATTCAATCCTTATGTGTTTATACTTTCGTAGTAGATACCACAATGGGTTCTCCTTTCTTTCCAGCTTGTTTCTTTCCTTTCTACTTCCTTCGGATATACAAGTATGTTCGTAGGATTTGGTTGGGCGATAGGCGAGATGTGCTGTTGGTCTCATACCAGAGGGACTTGGGGGATTGGATGTGTCCTGGGGTGAGGAGGGTACAGTTTCTTTTGGCCATAGTGTTAAAGCTGAATACTGTGTGTGTACCTTTAACAAATGCATAGGATTCAAAAAAACAAAAAAAGGTCTCAGTAGTCAGAGCTCTTCAGGCAACCATCTAAGTACTTTTCTCCAATATAGTCTCTACCTTTACCTCTCACTTGTATGCAGGCAATCTGAGCTCTTAGCGTCAGAGCAACTACGACCCTTGTAAGATAAGGGACCTCCCGCATCTTTGTCCCATAGCGATAGAAGATCACGAAAGAAGACTATACGATAGTCTACGAACGAACCAAGAGACAATAAGTTAATCTCGTTAAGAAGAATACTCTGACGGATCAGAACTATAAAGATAGTTCAAGATACTTACTTACGCAATTCATTACCTGTTGTATAAATATCCAATACAGGGTAGGATTGTTACACATTTGATGCCTTAGGATTTAGATATAATTGATGCGAGATGGATTATGGCAAGTGTATTTAAAGACCTGTATCTCTCTGAACTTAGAGAGATCAGACTTCGACAGACAGAGTTTTCAATATACTTGGTTGAGCAGTTATCTTCTATTCAGTTCGATTCGAGAATCATTGAGCTTGGTACAGGCCTAAGGCACTTGGCTTCCTCTTGGTAGTTTCGATAAAGTAATAGAGTCTACTCAATTACTTTTTGGCGTCTCCGGTACTTGATCTCGTTTACACCACCAGTTTGGTTAGAGACAATACCAATATACCTTTGCAAGACCGCTACCCCAGGAAAGGGTTACATTACCAGTCAGGGAATCTTTGAACTTGAGCCCGCTGGGGACTTTGAGCAATGGACGATCCGGGATTGCCCCATAATGACAACCCATTTTGTCGGGGAGGCCTATATTGGATTTCATAAGGAAAAGGGACAGGTTATTCGTCGCTCATTTCGTAAGGTTGGGCTGTCTCTTCCTATTGATGGAAGTTCAGATCACGAGTTGAATATAAAGGGTTTTATAGGCTTGAAAATTCGCAATTGAGGGCAGGATTTGGTCTCACTTTCTCATAGAAGTACTGTGGACAATCAGGAATATCAAGAGATTGAAAATGTATCTACAGAGCTCGAAGATTGTTTTTCTAGTTACTTGTACTTGGAGTTAATCCAGCTGACTGCATTGTGGACATTGAAGTTAACAGATCTCGGCATCGTGGCCAATCACTTGATCTCTTGGCTTAATTTTGCTCATTCAATTGGGCAACCAGAGGCCACATTTTCCGATGGTGGATTTAAAGGGTTTTTGCGGTATGCAACACCATAGAGATGTCTCAGTACTCCTCATGAGCAGAAACCGTTGTTACACACACTGCTGCAGTGCAGTCCTCACCAGTTTCTGGTTTTCTTGGCTAGTTTATTGGTTGCATCTTGGCATTGGGGCTGGTGCAGTTTTTGGTTTTCCCGCACTAATACTCGAGTAGAGAGAAGGAGGGACATAAACATACGGGTCTTATTATTAATAATCATTATAGCCATGGTTGTAAATGAAATCGCCATTGTGGTTATTATCATGCTTGAATTTTGCGAGGGATTGTGCCTGCGCCCGTTGTCTCAGGGCTTATTCTCCCAACGAGTGCACCACACTTAACAGAAGTCATCGTTTGTGGCCCTTTTTACACCAAAAACGATGATTTTCAGAGTACCGGAACTCCACCCCCCCACCCGTGTCGGTAGACCAACCCTCGGTGAAATTGTCATCCTATCTATTCTAAAGGCGCGATTTTCCTAATGGAGTCAATAGAGTATGTAATATTGGGTAAACTGTGGTGATGCGCAATTGGCGATTTTGAAAAAAAGATTTAGGGTACGTCTGGTGGTGGTGGGTGTTGAATAGTGCTATAATCTCAAAACACAAGTTGCAACCGGATACCAGAGTTATCTCAAGTTAGTATTTTGGGGTGAAATGAAAGTCACAGTGTGCGTCTGGTTGACACACAATAAAAAGCCAAGAAATATGTATTATGTAATATTTATGAGGACAATCAAGGTTGTCTGATTCGATAGTACTCATTCAATCATCATCATTTTCAATCGAACATACTGCTTTTTTTTTTTTTTTAATATCCAAAGCGCTATAGCTAAGACCAGATGGACAGAGGCAATGGTTGAAACCTTGCTGAGAAACCTATATGAGCAGGTAGTGCGAGGTGAACGAGGGGAAAATGGTTTCAAAAAAAAAGCCTGGACAGCAGCAAAGGAGAGCCTCAAGGAGGCCCACGAAATTGATCTGGAAGCAAGTCAACTAAAAACTAAGTGGTCGAATGTATGTTAGCTAAGTATTGACAATGTATAGTAATGCAAAAATAAAACTAAAATAAATTACAGGTGAAAAAAGACTACGATACCTATATGGCCATTAAAAGCAACTCAGGCCTTGGATGAGATGAGGTGAATAGAGTTCCAACAGCACCTGAAAGTACCTCACCAAATGATGGCAACCAAAACACCCAAAGACCACCCGAAGCTTGTACAGCCATGTGGGCATATCGAGGCGGGGAAGGCACCACAGAAGGTCCGAGAAAGGGAAGAAAGAGGAAGTGGTCAGATAGTGGGCTGGGAGGGGAGAGAAGTGGTTGTAGGGGAGGGTGATGGTGAAGGGGGAAGTAGCAGGCAAAAGAGAGGGAAACGGAATGCATTGGCAGCAGAGAGTGGTGGAGAGCAAGAGGAGGAGGAATGCCGACCAGTCGTCAAAAAGAGTGGACCAGAGCGGAAGACAACTGGTCGTGCAATTGCACAAGCACTGGATCGTCTTAGTGCTACAGCACAAACAATTCAGCGCTCCAAGGTGGAGTTAGCTGTAGAAAGACTACAGGAGGACTATGCATCTATATTTACGAGAGATGATGAATTGGTAAAAGCATTTGTAGTGATGGAAAATGAGGTAAAAGCATAGATCATCATTTCTTTAAAGCCGGGAGAGGCAAGAGACCAGTGGCTACAAGAGGCAATTAATAAATTGTAGGACTTTTTTCATTTCAATTTACTTGTAAATAGTATTAAATTTTACAAGTTTTATCCTATCTATTTACATATGTCTGATAGTCAATCCACATCTGCTGTGCGAGCCTATCCCGAAATCCTTTCATTCCTATATCATCTGCGGCTGGGTCAATATCCAACCCATTTGATATTGAAGCACTTCTCCTATTCCCCATTCTCTCTCGCTCCTCTTCCTCCTCCCGCTCCCACACCAAACCTTCTTCCTCCCTATTCCGCTTAAAAATAAAATTATGTAGAGCAGTGAGGGCTAGTACTAATTTTACTTGTGAGTCATAGGGATATTCGTTCGGTGACTTTAAAATTGGAAACTGCTTTTTGAAAATTCCATAAATTCGCTCGATGCAATTACGAGCCTGTGCATGCCATAAGTTAAACAACTCTTCCTTATTTTTGTGTCTATTTGGTTATTTATATTGTATTAGTATATCTAATGTATTATAAAGATGTAAGAGTAAGTGTAGAGTAGAGTAGAGAGTAAAAATTGAAAAGATTTTGGATATCTACCGTAATTTAGAAATCGCCTGCTTCCGTAAATGATATCGAATACGAGGGTATGGAGTTAGAAAGCCTTTTCGCAGTGCGTAACCAGCATCAACTAGAAAGTATTTTCCCTCCGGCACCTCTAAGCCATTTCTCAATGCCCACTGGAGTACCCGGCCATCATGTGCTGATCCCTCCCATCCCGGGATTACACAGGAGAATAACAAGTCAAATGTGCCAATCCCCAGTACATTTTGACTTCTATCCCCCTTGCGATTCCTAAATCTAACAATATCCTCGCTAGGTACCTTGGCTGGAATATGGGTACCATCTGCTGCACCTATTGCATCCTTGAAATAAGGGTACGAAAGTTTCCTTTTTTTTCTAATCGCATATGAGACACTTTCCGCATTTGGCATTTTGATATTTTCCTTAGACAATTTTACCAGCCTCTCAAGAACTGTATTGAAAACTCTAAAAATTCATTAATAATTATGTACATATTGTGTTTACTACTAATACAAGAACTTACTTTGTGACAGTATATCCACTCACTTGAAATCTTTCTTGAACCTCCCGGTTGGAGCAGCGATGGCCAACAATTGCAAGGAACATTGCTAATTGCTGCTCCACTGACATCTTGCGGGACTCAACCTGTCCGGCATTCTGGCCAAGCCAATTTCCCAACTCTAGGAAGGTGTTCTTTGGCATGCGGAGACCTTCGTGAATCCGGCGCTCCTTCGATGTCAGTAACTCGGCGATGTACTCTTTACCGCTCAATGGGCTGGTCCAACAAGGCTCTCTGTCAAAATGTACGCTTGCATAAGTGCCTACTAGTTGTCCTATCTGGCACAACTGAGAGGGAGAAAATAGTGCGGTGTTGGTTGGGGGCATTGGATCTGGCGTCGTATGTATTTTTCTATTCTCTATTTACATCTACTGTGCGATGAGTTCTACATACAAAATAGGCCTTGGTATGGTTGGGTTAGGGTTCTTTCATTATAGTGTTTTGGAAAAAATAGATTTTTTCTATTTTTCGGAATCCTTCATTTTAAGCACATTATTGCAACTTGATTGTTGCAACTTGATGTTCACCAGACACGCCACTTTATCACAAAATAGAGTTTTGACTCAAAACACCATAATCTAGGTCATTATAGAGGTTTGGCGTTGCAACCAGACGCACCCTTATCTTTTTCTGTGGGCGCCCAAACAAATTCTTGCCCCTGCCTCCTACGCCTGAATGATTTACCAACTTAAGTAGCAGCAACAGCCTCAAAACCAAGAAATAGTTTATGAAAATACGAATTCAATTCTCCCTGGGTCCCTGAGTAACCTTTGATATGTTTTTCGTTTAAATTAACCGTGAGGCGGGGGTACAAGTATCATTCTCGTACAAATATGGCGGGGGACATCTGTAGCCGGAGTACTTTGCCAAGCAAATATCACCCATCTTCAACCACCAAAGGATTTTCAACCACTAGTCCAATGAGAATTATGACTCTATTAGGTGGTAGAGTAGATGGCTATCTACACATTAATAGAGAGAAAATAGAAATATCTCAAGTTTTCATAGAGATATTAGGGTTTGAAGGTGGGTCAAAATTTTGTAGGAGGGAGGGTGATGTCCGGAGTAGGTCAACTACCTTTAATTTCCTTGGTAATGACTGTTAATCGATATTTGCCAAGATATTAACCTTGAAAAAGGCCAGTCTTGGCAAGTTAACCTACTGTTAACAAACCAAAATGAATGTCCGCCTATTCCGGTTACAGAGGTCCCCCACCATAGAGATTTTCCATATCTCGAATTTCATCGATTTTGTGTGTGCCCCCGGCTGTGTCATACTTGGGCGATTAACAATGCTGTTACGGACATTTGTGATACAATATTTCCCTACGTTGCGAGCACCCGTCAAAGCGAGCAGGGGGTAGCACTTAAGCGAGTCGGGTCAGAAGACTTTGACTTGGTTGCAACCTTCCAGTCAACCATACTCGAGTAGTTTGTATTCTTCCTTAGTATTGCTCATGGAAAGCAACATGCGGTTCACATCCACTCATCCTTTCCTGTTCTTTACTTCCTTAAACTAAACTCTATTCTCTCATAGATAGGAAGGCTATTCATCTCTAGCTCACATTACTAAACCCTAATAGAGTATCGGGCTTACCCCCTGCTCGCTCTGACGGGCTCCCGCGACGTAGGGAAAGATTGTACGCGGGCGGTCAAGTTAAGTTATTAGGTAACAACAAGCATTTTAAGAGTTTTCACTTGAACGCCAAAGCTTAGTGACAGGGGTCTTGCAGGGAACTCATCTCCCCACACACAGTGTTAGCGGCAGAGTGGTGTGGCAGGGGTACACTCGCGCTCGGCTTGTGCCTTGGGTTGAACATTTCAGCCGCAAGACCAACAGCAACACCCCTTCTTTCTTCAACCGCGAGGAGGGCTTCCACAATTGAGGCCGCTCTCGACTCTCCGACCGGGGCACCCCTAGCAGCTCCAGTTGTTGTAAAACCAACCTCCCCGCCCCCAATTGCATCACTACCGAAACCCTCCAGCTTCTACTATGATATATTTTCCCATCTCGCGGCCTCGCCGCTCGCAGTGTCCACTACTTTGGTCTTCCTAGGTAAACTTAAACTTAGTCTCTGCTCTTAATTAAAAATCTTGCTTCTGATCTAAGCTCCACAAGCACACACACACACACACACACACACACACACACACCTCGAACCATACCAATGATCCAAAATAAAAAGTTTTTGACTTTACCCCACCACCGTAGTTCCGCATTCTCCCTAGGGTTGGGTGTTTCGGGACGGGCGGTTTGTAGCGCAAGCGAAAGTGATAACCGATGACTCCACACACTACCGTAAAAACTCAAATAATCGGTCGGTGTGCTATGTAGTCGAGAATTACCCACTTTAGAAAAGGGGCGAAGAACACAGCAAAAACTGAGCTGCTCAGCCCCTTTGAGAGACATAAAAATAAAAAAAACATCAGACCTTACCAGAGGAGGCAACTCCAACGACATAGCACACCGACCGATTATTTGAGTTTTTACGGTACAAGTGCCATGGGTGATGTTTTCGGACAAGCACCGTCACCGTTACAACCCCAGTGGTTGAAATTACGACTTGTCACACAAACCGGAATTTAGGTTTTCGACCAATCAAATACAGACCCCTCTTTAAGGCATTTGCCTCATTCGACTCGATTTATCTACAACTATGGAGCCGAGCCTAGGGAACACGATAACCGAGGTAGTTCTTGAGAATCAAGGACTACGCAAACGAAAGGCAGAAGAGAAAGCTGCGAGGCAGAGCCTGGAGGCTAAGGAGAAAGAGTTGGAAAAGAAGGTGCGAGATTTGGGAGAGGAGGTTAGTAGATTGAAAGGTCTACTAGACAGGTGGGGTAGGAGGACGGCGGTTGCGTTTACTCCAAAGAAGATCACCTCTACGGAGATTCAAACGAACACGCCTATGACACCGGTTTCGCCGATTCCGTTCAAGTTGGGACGGAAATGAGGAGGAGGGGAGGGTGATGGGTCTGGGCTCTTGTCGAGGGTGGTGGAGGTGGCGGAGGGGAAGAGGAGGAAAGTTGAGGAAGAGGTGGGAGCACGGGTTGACCCTGAAAAGGAGCAGGGAAAAGGGCCTGTGGTGGGGTTAAAAGTGGGTGGTGTGGCGTGGTTGGTTGGGGTGGAAGGTGTGGTGGAAGGTGTGGTGGAGGAGTTGGGTCGGATGGGAATTGTGATTTGTGACGGCAGTCGCTGGTTGGTCGATGAGGACGAGAGGGGTAGAAGGATGAAGGAGGGAAAGACCTCGTCCACTGTGGTGGCGTTGGTAAGGGGAGGAAAGGAGATGGATGCCCTTTTTCGTTCGGGGATGTGGTTGGCCGGCCGGTGGTCCTCGATCAGGCGATTCATGTCCGTAAAGCCTGTAAGGAAGGTGGATAGGTGGCGTCAGGTAAAGGTTGTACTTGATGCCAATAGGAGGCGAGTTGAGAAAGTGTTCGGCCTGGTTGAGGCGTTCATGGGGGGAGAAGGGGAGGAGGAAAACGTGGAATCAATCACATCGGAGGAGAGGTATGAGGAGACGATGGAGGAAAAGGTGGAGAGGTTGGCGAGGAGAGGGAAGGGGAAGGGGGTGGAGACTGGAGCGCCGAGGAAGGAGGAGAAAGAGGAATAGGTGGGATTTACGAGTGGGGTGAAGTGGGAGAAAGGGTCTCTGTTTGGGGAGCCCTCGGCTCCTAGGAAGGAATCAAAGGCGGACTTGGACTGGGCGGCGGGTTTGGGAAAGTTGAAGGCGACGGAGGTGGGGGATATGGGGTATTGCAATAGGTGCCGGAAGAAGGGGGGGCGATAGGAGGAGCTTGCAAGAAGTGCAAGATGGGGTTGGTTTAGGAGGACTTTTTGCTGGGCTTGAGGGGACATTCGGGGTACGCTGTAGGTATTTAGTTGCGGCCTCTCTAGAGGTCTCACCACTTTGCAGTTCTAAGGGGATGTTTCATCTCTTGGGTTCGGTAGGCCATATTGCCATTCTTTTGGGCTCATTGTGGGGACATTCGGGAGTTTGTAGCGTGGAGGCTGCTTTGAGTACTGAGCCAAACAGACTTAATGCTAGGAAAAGGCTCTTAGTATTTTCTAGCAGTTGATGTTGTTTCTTTTGTGATTAGTTGTTGTAAGCTAGTTAATCGAAAAGTTCGAAAAAAAAGAAAAATGTTTTCGGACACACCAAAGTGGCTCACCAGCAAAAAAAGTGGTAAAAATTGGTGAGGTCACAAACTGGTGTGTGCGAAAACATCTTTTTTTTTTTTATAAACTTTTTCCATTTCGGGCACTCATGCTACTCTAAAGCGTATGACCCTAACTACAACCTGCCTACAGCCCTAAATCCCTTCCGGGCCTTGCCAAATTTAACCCCAAAACCAATCCTCAACCCCTCCTAAGACCTCTTTAATACTTATCCATGCGCCTCATCATCACCAGAAGTATTACTTGCAATGGGTAATACCGCCCCCAACGAAGAAACTCCATGGACAACATTAACATCCCCTCTCTCTATCCCATTCACAATTTCCCCTAAAATATTCCTCCCCTCCCTCTTCCTATTCACCCCTACCACCATATCCCTTACGCTCATATTCTCTTTTTCCACTCTCTCACCCCTACTCTTCACCTTCCTCAAACCCTCTTTCACCTCCTTCTTCCTCAATCTCTCTACCTCATTCCTCCTCTCCCTCCTTTTCCCTTTAACACTTTCACTATCTTCCCTATCCCTCTTCTCTCTTGACTTGTTCGCTCTGAATCTCGCCTCCTCTCTCACCTCCCTTCTTCTCTTCTCACTTCTATACATTAACCATCCACCCCCTCCGTCTACCCTCGGTCTCATAACTCATCCCATTCTATCCTCCTCTCCATCCCCCACCCAACTCCTCCACTTCCTCTTATCCCAACCTATCAACTTCGCAAACCATCAGCAAAAAATTACCCTGCGTCAGATACGGCGCCGTTGCGTCCTGACGCACGCGACGTTGAATCTGCGTCCCCTGCGTCCTGTGCGTCCTGAGTTGCGTCCCCTGCGTCCTGTGCGTCCTGAGTTGCGTCCTCTGCGTCCCCTGCGCCCTGTGCGTCCTGAGTTGCGTCCCCTGCGTCCTGTGCTTCCTGAGTTGCGTCCCCTGCGTCCTGTGCGTCCTGAGTTGCCTGGCAACGCCCGCTCAAATTCCATGCATCTGGAGCCAAACCAATACACCACATTCCGTCCTGACATAT
>Ga0307509_10003376_pt1 | contig 24322 bp, 24 predicted proteins | sample 10_EM_MG_FD_202245 | JGI IMG/M metagenome (GOLD analysis project Ga0307509, IMG submission 202245) | Populus trichocarpa ectomycorrhiza microbial communities from riparian zone in the Pacific Northwest, United States - 10_EM | ecosystem: Host-associated > Plants > Roots > Unclassified | place... | reverse complement strand
CGAGTCATGTGATAGCTCTACACCACTATGAGATTGAATCCACCAATCCAAGAAATACGCTAATCTTGCTAGTGCCTCTTTAGCACGGTGTAGGGAAATTCGGCACTATCACCACTGCAGGGGATAACACGCCTCTCGACCCAAGGACAATTTCAAACCCCAAATACCATCAGAGCAGAAGCTGTACTCCCCATTACGCAACGCCATCCGACCGCCTGAGAGGAAACCCGGCACACCGACCCGCCCACGGCTGCGCTCGCCACCACTATGCTCTGTGTTTCCAAAACTTTATAGACGTCGCCCCAATAGTTTCCCGCCCCGATACGTGTGTACTATGAGTGGGCGGCGACCTCTGGAGAGAGGGAAAGGGGTATCAAGGCGCTGTTGTTGATGTTTGCGTACCCTGCTGGGGCGTAGTGTCCATCGCCGCGGATCGCGAAGTGGTAGTTGAGGGAGCCGAGGAGTCTAATTGCATAAGATAAGTCAGAGGCGGAAGGAGTATGAATGCAGGTTTGATGGAGGATGGCTTGAGCCGCAAAGCATATGTTTGAGGAATTGTAGGATAGCGAGGTATGGCAGTATGTTGAGGGGGGTCTGAGAACTAGGAGAGAGCATCAGGGACGCCAATATGGGATTGGTAATGGAGGGGCAGAATGGTGCGAGGGGAAGAGCACAAAGCATTCACCTCCGCTATTGCTCTACCGGTAATGGCTCGATCCTGGTGCGACAAGTGCCAATATTGCATATAGATTCCGCATTTCTTATTTTCTTTGAGTATTCAATTGCTCACGGCTCCGCTGGAGCTATGCTACACTTTATATACCCACCCATCTTTCGTCCCCCCATTCCAATAATCGAGATCCCCGGATTCTCCCATAAATGGCTTCCAACCAGGGCTACCCACCGGCTAGCTAGCACCATATACACCATCACAGCCATCACCCGCCGCATACGGACATGCCCGTTTCCCGTACGAGTACTCGAGTATTCGAGTAGCGCGTGCGAAGCAGGCTGCTGCATGGGATAGAGGCTGGTCTCGATTGTAATTTGCTGCAATGCAGGCGGGGGTTAACTCATCAGTGCTCAAGTACTTGTACTCGAGTACAGCCGTGACGGAGTGCTTGAGATGCGGTGAGGTTTGCAAGCACAACTGCCACCGCATGCCGTACCCCCCAGAGGCGAGCAGAAAGGCCAAAATTTGATGGCGTGCAATAGCGGTCACGTACTAGCCGATTTCAAAAGTATCCGGACCCCTTGGCGCTGATTTGTATGTGTCTTGGCGCCAAGGTGCCCAGATACTTTTGAAATCGGCTAGTACATAAACGTCAACTCACTACGAGTAACAACCGAGGAAGGGAAAGTTATTTATGCATGATCGGCGTTGCAGCGACAAAGTTAATTTGGATCTTGCCCAGTCATTACCTTGCCGCGACAGTGCAAATAGCGGACCGGTGGTGTTAAATCCGGCAGGATAAGGGTATCAAGGGACGAATCTAGTGAGATTTTGTGAACATCAGTGGGACCAGCAGTCGGGTAGGTTGAGTTGTGGGGTGTTTTTGTCTCGGATTGCGAAGCTTAATTTGTGGGGATACAAATGATGGATCCGGGTCGGATAAGAAGTTATGGGACAGTTACTTTGAGGCTGACCAGGCAAATATATCCTTGCCTGTCCCGGTTAGGGTAATGGGTCTCTGGCCCTGGGCTCAGAGGTTTGTGTTGAGATGGAAAGTTATCGGATGAGATACGGCAGGGTAGCACTGGTCGGACTTTACCCATTGGAGCAGTTGTTTCGTTCCAATTTAACACGCACATCTTCCATCAATTAGAGAAACCATAGTTGAATCTATCGCAATTATCACACAGCTCTAAATACGGTACTGTATGATAGCGCAGCCCGCTACGGCAGTGCCTTAATGAGATAGTCGAACACTGAGCCTTGGCCCCACTCAAACTCAATCGCGCCACGGCTGATGAGAGAGAGGCGCTGTACAAGTAAGATGACTTGAGATCCACTGTCAGATTATCGGCGGAAATCAGCCCGTCAGCCCAGGATAGGATCGGTTTGAAAAGTTAACAGAATTGCGAATACCTGTTACGGTAACGAGATCTAACACATCCAGAGGGCTGATCTTGTATTGCATCAGGAGAAGGCTAACCCCCCCAGGAGCTCCTGGTCTCTGAGTCTGGAGATTATAGGGGCGACGGAGATTGTGGATTTTAAGCGATTTTATTGTATTGTGCTTGTACGAGTACGGTACGGCACTCGTACAGAGTGCAGTCCTAGGGCATGCTATGTCGACACCACGATGGCATAGAGTGTGATATGAACAAGTTTGAATGGCACCACCTATGCCAAGTTAATCTAGACATGCGGGAACCCCTCTTCTGCACTGCGGGAGCACATAAAAGTGCCCGTACTCGAGTGCTCGAGCTGGTTTCTTCTCACGGCGAGCCCAGCACATGCACTGGCGGATGAATAAGTTTCATTCATTCTCCTCTACGGTATGGCAGCATCGGCGGATGGGCGGACGGGTGCTGCCTTGTGTCGGGCGGTATCGGCGGAAGCGCCGCAGTCGACAGCAAAGGTGTTCGTACAGTAACCCGAAGGGTCGGGTGCATGAATATCTCCTCCACCTTTGCCGTCACAGCACCATCACCACTCATACATTGCATGCAAACAGCAGAGCTTACCCTATCATCAAGTTAGACTACCGGTACCGCTATCATACATCCCATCGAGATTCGAGGCGAGAAAAACACGTGTTTTGAGCCATTCATTACTTTTGAATTTTTCCCTTCCACCCTGCCCCCCTCTCAGCCTTATCGGTATCAAATGAGAATGCGTGGGTGTTTGAGGATGGTGAAAATGTGGATTATGCCGTTTTGTTTTTTCCTTTTATCCCTCCAGTTTCACAAGAAGAGATAGAGTGTGCAGCGAGTGGGTGAGTGCCGGGGGTTGGCTTGTTATTGCTGACGGGGAGGTTTTGATTGGTGCGAGTATGATAGAACCCTGGCGAGTGTGGGAGGGGGGAGCTTTTTGGTGTCATAAAGTTCTGGGTTTTTGGTGCTTGGTGTGGATGGGGTGTTTATTGGATGCGCACGGTCGTGGTTGACAAGCAGCAGCGGTTGATTTTTTTATTTATTTTTCCTTTCTTTTTTTGGGGTTGGGAGGCGGATCTATTCGTGGCATGTTGGAGCACTTGAAGGGTACGGCAACGGTACTTTTAGAGATTCAAAGGGCACCACTTCACGGCAAGGGGTGAGAGGATGCTGTGCAGTGTGTCGATCTACACTGTACCCACTGCAGTACTACAATTACTCAGCGGAGGAGGCTCAACCAGGTTCGGTTGGCCAAGTTAGGAGCCGCATATGGGTACAAGAAGGGAGGGAGGGAGGAAGGAAGGAAGGAAGGAAGGGAGGGGAAGGGAGGGTTTGAATCTCAGGGAAAGGGGTCTGGGAATTGGTGTGGGGACCGAGACATTCGAGTGTAACCGAAGAAAGTGAGGGTTTCAAGGTCGTTGAGAGGTTGTGGTTGTGGTTGGGCTGTGGTTGCGATGGGTGGTGTGGGTAGAATTCGTCTCTTCCTCCACCATTTTGAGGATTTGTGAGCCCTGTCCTGTGCTGCTGGCCGTTGTTGTCGAGAGGGGGGGACTCAAGTCACCGTGCTGATAGAACAGCAGAGAGCAAGGTGAGGTAGGGAAGGAAGGAAGGGGTAAAGAGAGAAAAAAGCTGCACAGGCCAGATTGAATTCAGTGCGGATTGCAGTCTGGAAACTGGAGATTGGCACTACAAGGGCATACATGATAGGACACACATCTTGGGCACCACCACCACCACCACGCTTTTGTCCTTTCCCACGAGAGTTTTCTCTTTCCTTTCTGCATCAAACCCATCGCCACTGTATCTTGGGTGACCTGTGTGGATATCTTGACTCGAAAAGAAAAGCATATACAATATACCCTCCCCCTTCCCCTCTTCCTTCAGGCCTCTCCTCCCAGCTTCCCTCCCTCTCTCCCTCCCCAATCCGCATTGGTGTTTTGTCGGTTGTCGTGTGCTCTGTCCCTCTCATCCATCTCCACCACCTCCAATACCAGCGTTTCCCTATCCTATCCCCCCATTTCTCTCCCCCTTCGCTCCACCTCTTTCCTCCTCCGCCACACTCCCCTCGAACTAACCGTCTAAATATTGTACCTTCCTCTACCCTTTCTTTCTTTCTTTCTTTCTTCCCACCCAATACTAGTAGAGCATCATCGTCATCACCATCACCGTCCATTTCCTCCGACGGGGGGGAGTATCCTATTCATATTAGAATCCACTTTTCTTTTATTTTATTACTATTGCTGCTGCCACCGGCGCTAGTTGCTGGTATCCTTAAAGGTTTAGACCCCTTCTTTCGTCTCTCTCCATTTCGAGATCTCTGTATGAGAGTACATTCCTCTTCTCCATCTCCCCTTCTCCAAGTGTTTGGCGCATTGCCGGCTTTGATTGCCCGAGTTTTGTCTGTCCTTCTCTTCTCCTCCTCCGCCCTGCAGCGTGCTGGGCGCCTCCCTCTCTTCTTCTCCCAATTTTATTTTATCTTTGGCGAGTTTTGCTGGGTATTTTCTTTCCTTTTTCCTTGCCTCGTGCGTGTTTCGTTTGTTCATCCGTTCACTTCTGTTCAATTGGTTGCTTCGTTCCTCTCGATTGCTGGCCGCTCACTAATTTGCAGTTTCGCTTTCTTGTTCAAGTCCAGACACGAGGCAGGGATTAATTGAATTGGTTTGGCGCGCCATGTGCTGCTGATCAGCCTCACACACCTCTTCTCTCATCAGCCCGATTGTTGGTTGAACCGATTAAAAACTTCCGTCTCCCTCAACTCTATCTATCTAACCTACCATACCGTACTTGTACAGGTCAAAATAAGGTGGTTCATAATATATTCTTTGCCCTTTCGGGTCCTACTTTTCTTTCTTTCTTTTTTTTTCTTTTTTCTTTTTCTTCTTTCCTTTTTCCTTTCTTCCCTCCCTCTCCCTGCCCTCTTGGTATAATTTTTTATTTCATCTCTACTCTTTTACACCTTCATCGGCCTGGGAGAAGCAGCGCACTTCCCCTCCCCCAAAACACGTAATCTTTAGGAAACAGTTTCCCCACACGTTTCCTATTGCCACGACATCGCTTCCCCACTCCTTTGTTTCTTCGGGTGCCTCTCCACCCCTTTTATTTCTACCCCAAACACAGCCACTGGCAATGAGCTCTCGCCGGGAACCTCCGGCGGGATCATCACACTCACGACCTCCCTCACCATTTCCTCGTCGGCCGTCTGTTTCGACTCATCAGCCTCCACCGTCAACGCCTCAATTCGGTCGCGATACTACCTTACTTTGCAACCCCCCTCCCGCCCGCTCAACTGACCCATCGCGTGTAGTAGAGCGCGAATTCCCGCGCGAATTCCCACGCGACGCCCCCAAGGGACCTAAAGCTTTATGTAATCAACCGTCTTCAGCATCAGGACCTGGTGGTGGAAGTGTGAGTGGTTCGGCTGCTCATTCCCCCCATAAATCATCGTTTTCAGGTTCTGCGGGATCTCCTCATCATGGCCACGGTCACCATTACCCGCAAGCTGGGGCAAATACCGCTTCGCGGGGCTCCCAACCTCCCCCGGGCCCAAGGGGGGGCGTGGGCCGCGGTGCTCCACTATTACCTTCTGCAAATCAGATCAGATCCCCAGTATCCACTCCAGGCATATCTACTTCTGGTGGTCAGGTGTTTGGGTCAGGTTATGCGACTGCAGGTGAAACGAACCCATACCGCGCAGCTGGAAGGAGGAGGTCGGGCGAGTGGGAGCCCGGCCGAGGAGGTGGACGAAGCAGGGAAAGAGAGTATGACTATGGGCCACGTGGGGGTGGTGGGTTCGGGGGCAATTTTAGGGACAGGGACCCTGACAGGAGCAGGGAATTCAGGGAGCCACGAGGAGGGTATAGGGGCAGATCGAGGGATAGAGAGATGTTTCCACATAGAGCAAGATCCACATCACGTGAGCGAGAGCGCGAAAGGATTCCTTCGTATCCTAGCGGGGGAGGTGGAAGGGATAGGCTAGAGCGCGGTGGCATGAATTTTCCGGGTGATCGGAGGCCTGTCTTTGATCGGGACGAGAGGGATCCCGAAAGAGAGCGCGAAAGACAAAGGTTGAGGGTTGAGCGCGAGAGGAGAGAAAGGGGGGAGACAGAGCGGGAAAGAGAACGGGAAAGATTACAGCGTGACCGGGAAAGGGAGAGGGAAAGAGATAGAGAACATGAGCGATCAATTGGCGACAGAGAACGGTTTGGCGGCGATAGACGGATGTCAATGTCTATCGAAAGAGAGCGGGAGAGGGGTGCGGAAAGACCAAGAGTGGATGCAAGGGAGGGAGGTTATGATCCTAACCGAGGTGATAGGGAACGTGAAAGAAGAGAAAGAGACGCTGTAGAGTAAGTGTGACCCCGTGTGACATGAAATCCCCGCTAGTTTTGTCGGTATTTTCGTGATCCAGTCTCATTTTTCGTTTGTTGTCATGTTTCGGGGAGATCTTTCTGTTTTTCATGCTTCTCTCCGCTCCAAGTTTTGTTGTAGAACCCTCCTGTTGTTTTTCTCTTTGGAGCGGAATGGCTAATCCCTGTTTTATCCTCTCTGCTCCTGGTTAGATATAATCGCAGCCGTGACGCTGAACGGGCTAGATTTTCTAGTGCGACTCAATCTCATCAGGTTCCCACATTAACGAGCCCACCTCCCGGCCCTCCCTACCATGGCAACTATCAACTTGCCAATGCTTCCGGCAGTGCGGCGGCATTTGGATCTGCTGCTCAACCACCCGGTCGCCCCTCCTTTCAGCACCCGCCGGCTGTTGGCAGCCAATGGCCCGCTTCTACAGCCAGAAGGACCACGAGTGGAGGTACCGCTAATGCCTTGCCTCAAACTACCTACCGCGATCGGGATAAGGACCCTCACAGGGATGTCTCACAGAAAATAGACTATCGCCTGGACACTCGCAGTAGTGACAGGGCCCCGCTGAAGAAGGAGCCCACAGATGATATTTCTCCGCTGACACAGGACTCTAAATCTGCAAACACACCGCTGTCAGCACTTCCTAGCACAGGAGCAACGCCGATCTCGGCGACTTCATCTAGGCCTTATTCACCGCCTCCAGCTCAGGCTCCTTCTGGGCCTAGATCGGGAACTGGTGCCAATCCACCAACCGGGCCTAGAGGGGGACCACCACCTACTGGACCCAGACATGGAGTAGACCGGAAGGATACTGAGAGGAAATGGGGCTCGAAGGATCGTGGTGGATCAGCCGAGTATCGGAATATACAAACGCCAGCTCCAAGTCACCAGACGTCACTAAACAAACAACCCGCTCAACCCCCCGTTGGTAGGTTGGAAATTGGTAGTAGCCTTCATCCTGACAGAAAACGGGAGATCGAAAAAGTTAATGATGACCGTGATAATAAATATCACGTTCAACAAGCGAGCATTTCATCCGAGTTTTCTACATCCCAAGAAAGTGCAGAGTCATCAGGAACGGCTGAGCCTGCTGGTACGGAGTACGGCCCGCGGGCCACTCCCGCTATCCCTCCAACAAGAATATCTGGTACTGCCCCTAATGTTACCCCTTTGGCACCTTCCCGCTCCAGTTCATCGGGTCAAGGGTTCAGAGGCTCGCAGAATTCGCCTAATGCTCCTTCGTTTGGATCGTCTGGCGCGGGACCGCTTACTCCGGCAGCCCCCGCCGGTCCGAGTGGAAGCCCTACGGGTGGCCCGCCGCCAACTGGACCAAGGGCGATTCTGAAGAACCCTAGGGGATACAGAAGTAACCGGAGAGGCGGTGGTAGCTACCGTCCCCAAGGCTTTGCGGCCTCTGCCCTCAAGAGAGAGAGCGACACGAGCTTCTGGGGCCCTAGTCGGGGTATGGGTGGCGTAGATGGGGGGATGGGAAGAGGAAGCATGGACAGAGGTAGGCGAGGGAGTAGGAGCGGTCCCGAGCCCGATAGACTGGCTGCAAGGGAAGGTTTGGGTGATGTGGAGATGCTAGATGCTAGATCCAAGGATGAAAAAAAGGAAGACGTAGCCACTGCTCTCGAGCGATCCCCACAGACCCAGGAAAACACAGAGTCCCATACTGAAAAAACAATTCAGTCATCACCTCCGCCCCCAGTCCCGATTCCAGCAGTGCCCCAACCCCCACCAGTTGTCAAGATCGAAGAAGAGGATGAAGACGATGTATCTCTCACGCAGGCAGACGTTATCTCGAAGATTGCAGATATCGATGGTGATATCCGAAATCTAGAACAAAAGTTGGAGGAGCTAGATCGCGCTAGGATGTATCATCAAGAGAGGCTGGAGAGGATAGCAGAGGAGGAATTGCGAGCAAAGAATGCGGTACCCCCAGCGGAAGAAGTTTCCGTAGCGGTAGAATTCCCCGAACCCGAAAAGATGGATCATGACCTTCCAGAGGAAGCGAATGAGGAGGAGGAACAGCTTCAAAGTCAAGCGCAGCAGGAGCGACAGGAGAGAGCGAATAACGGTGAGCAGCCTTCTGAACAGCTAAACTTAGAACCGAGACCAGTGGAAGAAGACATTCTAGACCTCCCCGACAGACCGCGAACTCCTACCGCCTCACCGTCATCCACTCCTTCGCCTATGAGATCACGTACGCCATCGGACGCTGGCTCGATAGAGACGGAGTCCGACGAATCAATCAAGCACTTGATGATCTCGGCGCATCCAGGCTTACCTTTCTACCGTCCAGGGCCGCCACTGAAACCAGCAGATTACGGGTTCTTCCACAGCAACCTCCAACAGCACGAGGGTATTAGAGAGTTGGTAGTTGCTCAGATATCCGCTCAAAAGCAAGCCACATTCGAAAGAGAGACTGACTTGAAACGGAAATACTGCGAATACTATGATCCTTGGCATGAGCAGTGCCTTGAACTTGAGAAGGAATCTAGTCGCAAGAAAAAGAGCAATTCGGAGCCTGCTGATACAAATGGGGCATCTCCGGCGGTAACAGCATCCACGGCCGCTGAGACACCGACAGCAGTTGGAAGAAGGGCGGCCAGAGCAGGTGATGTGGTGAGAAGCGAGGCAGAGTTGGAGCAAGTTATAAAGAACCTCGCTGAACAGGATGAGCAGAAAGCCGATTCGGGAAGCAAGCCGCCGGGAGTTAAAGAAGCGTACGTGCCCGCGATGATACTCGACCCCGGTGAACGCCTCATCTTCCAGGACACGAACCGACTCCTCCAATCAGACGACGAAATCAAGAGCGCATTTCTTTACGATGTTCCCCCAGACGATTGGACGGAGCCGGAACAAAAATTGTTTTGTGATCGTTACATGCAATTCCCCAAGCAATGGGGGAAGATCGCTCAGGGGATTCAAGGGAGAGATTTCAAAGCTTGTATCCTACACTATTACATGACCAAAAAGGCGCAGGGTTACAAAGAACTTCAGAAGGGTGGTGGAAAGAGGGGGAGGGGGAAAAGGAGAAAGGCGGCGAATCCCCAGAAGACGAGGCAGAGCGCATTGATTGCCGATCTAGGAAGGAGGGGCGGAGAAGAGGAAGATGCGGATTCTGAAGATGTGATGCCGACTGCCATGACAGATAGTGGGCGACCCAAACGGGCCGCTGCGCCCGTTTTCGGAGGCGAATCGAACAACAACCAGGACCCTGAAGCCCCTGGGAAGCGGGGTGGCAAAGGGGATGATGACGAGAGTCGGACCGGAGGAACCAAGAGAACAAGAGGGAATAACAACGTTGGGCGGGAGAGGGGTCAGAAGCGAGCCAGAGCTCCAGTTACACCTGCTGTTCAGCCAACGCCTCCACCTAACGTACCAGTTGCTCAACCTGCGTTGGCACCTGTCTTAGACAAGGTAGACGGGAGGGAAAAGGAGGCGAAGAAGGAGGATCTGGGCGACCGAGAGACGGATGCTGTGCACGTATTAACAGGATTATCCAGTATTCCGGAACAATTGTCAACTCCCCCCTTGACAGCCCTACAACCGGTGCAACCAGTATTAACACCATCCGTCGTGATTGAGGACAAGAAGCCCATCATAATCCCTACCACTCCCACCATCCCATACGCAGCACCCCCAGATGTGCCGATTGTGGCTCCTATCCCGCCTTCCCCGCAGCCATTGGCTTCCCCAGTCGAACCCTCTCTAACGCAAGCAACCGTCAAGAAAGAGAAAATTGATAGGGGAGGCGGAGGCGGTGTGGACAAGCCAGTAGCACAAACCTCAAGTTACTGGAGCGTGCCTGAACAAAATGACTTTCCTCAACTTCTCGCAGCCTATGGAACGAACTGGGCCGCAATCGCAGCAAGGCTTGCCTCCAAAACTACAGTCATGGTACGTTTTCCCCCCCTGGTCTGTGTAGATGGCAGCTAACACGCAACTATAGGTGAGGAATTTCTATCAGCGTCAGGTGGACAATGGCAAATCAGAGTTCAAGCAAATTGCTGAAGATGCGGAACGTAAGATCCGAGCTGGTGAGCCCACGCCCGAACCACCTAAGCCTGCTACTCTACCAAAGAAGAGATACGAAAACCAGATTGGGGGCCCTCAACGTATGCTTGTTCCACAAGATCCACCACAGGCTTTGGCTGCGAATCAGTTTCCTTTGCCGTCCCAACCTGTGCTTTTGCAGCCAGTGCAACCAGTTCGCCTGGTTATCAACGAGGATGACGTTGTTCCGATTAAGCAACAGCCGGCTTACGGTTCGCCCCCACCTCCCGCGCCCGCGCCATCTTTACACCAGTTTCAGGAGATTCTGCAACTGCCACGTAACCATATGCTACAACCGCCCCGGCAGCAGCAGCAAGAGCAGCGGGAGCAACAGCAACGGGAACAACGGCAACGGGAACAACAGCAACGAGAGCAACAGCAGCGGGAGCAGCAGCAACGCGAACAGCAGCAACGGGAGCAGCAGCAACGGGAGCAGCAGCAACGCGAGCAGCAGCAGCGGGAGCAGCAGCAGCGGGAGCAACAGCAACGGGAGCAACAACGGGAGCAGCAGCAACGGGAGCAGCAAGAGCGTCATCAACAACCCCAACGCCCGCTACAACAGCACCCTCATCAGCAACATCTACAACAGCATCCACCGCAGGAACACTCGCAACCAATACTGCAATCGCACCACCAGCCACAGTCACTACAGCCGCAATCACTACAGCCGCAATCACTACAGCCGCAGCCACCGCCCGCACCGGCGGTTGTCCCCTCTCGTTCGCACCCTCGTGCGCCCCCACCTCCGTCACAGCCTCCACAGCATGTCCAGCTGCTTGTGGCACCTATTCCTGTACAGGCGCGTGGGGTTTTTATTCAGCAAGCCGAGGAGATACATAGCGGGCGGCCCGAAAGACGGCTTGAGAAGCAGCCGGGGCGCGGCCATGACGGAACTCCTAGTGTGGAGCGGCAGGCGGCCACGCTGGCGAGGAGGCAGATGGAGACGCCAGCGGAGAGACCAATGGATAGTAGGCACAGCGAGAGGCAGGGTGGAGGACCGGGGAAACATTTGGAAAGGCCCCACGTGGGGGGATCGCAAGTGGGACCTCGTGAGGTTGTCAAGCAACTCGGGGGGGTTTATGGGGGGTTACACGATGCAACACTAGAAAGGCAATGTGATGTCCCCTTGGACAGGCAGCATGGTGTGGGTACGTCTGAGGGGCAGGCTGTCGGTGGACAACCACCTGGTGGGTCATTGATTGGAAGGTCTCACGGGGCGCGGCAAGACAGGATGCAAGAGAGACTAGAGAAGTCATTGCAAGATAGGAGGAGCCTGGAGAGATCTCACGAAGGACTTCGCACACCCCATGAACGGCCCGTGAGCGGCGAGATTCCGTCGGCCTCCTCTCTTCAGGGACCACCCCCATCTCCCCATGCACCGGTTTCGAATACGCCGGTCCCCCAAAGCAAAATTCTATCGCCGCAGGTCCCCGTTCCGAAACAGCAAGGGCGAGGACCCTACAATCAACCCAACCAGTCCCTTCACCACCGCAATCTATCAGGCCCTTCAACCATATCAACGTTTGATCTTCAATACCCACAACAACAACCATTCATCCAACAGCCCAGAGCTCCACCAGTTGAGAAACCTCAACCTCCCCGAGCTCCGGAGCCATTGGTTCCCCCGTCTTCACGTCCCATGTCCGCGCCATCTTCAGGGCAACCAATAAACTCGCCATATAAGCCTCCTCCGCCATCTCATTTGAGCTCTGCGCTACAGATACAACGTCAGCCATCCTTGCCCCAAGCTGCAGTTCACGCACCCCCCCCTCCCCCTCCCCCTCCAGCGCAGTCGCACCCGCCCGCACCCGCGGCCCCCTCAAAACCTAGGTTAACAAGTATTCATTCATTGCTTAATCCCGCTAAAGAGGAGCTTCCTTCCCGGCCCCAGAGCAGGCCTACTCCTCACCACCTACCTCCTCAGACTCAGCAACAGCCACCCCCTCAACATGCGCCCCCTCCCCAGCATGCCTCTTCCCAACTCGCTACTACTCAACACGTTGCACAACATCCTGCGCAGCACCCTCCTCAACATTCTCATCACGGTAGTCTTCAACACCTGCAGCATTCGCAGCATGTTCCGCACTCTCATCACTCGCAACATTCTGGGCATCACCCACACCAGCAACACTCACAATCATCAGGTATACCTGCGTCCATGCCAAGGGAATCGTCTAGAAGGGACGTCGCACAGTACGACCTACCGCATGAGAGCCACCAACAGCTGCCCTTGATGGCGAAGGGCGCGCCGAGCAGAGGCGGTCCACCGCCATATGATTCTGTTCAGCCTCCCCGTGGGCCGAGTACTTATACACCTCCTCCCCGCGAGTCTTATATTCCTCCCAGAGAGTCTCCGTACACTGCCGCCCTTCGAGAAACGACATACTCTGCCCCACCTCATACGCAATCACGGCAGGGATTATCAGGGCCGCATACACCAACAACACACTCGACCCTGCAGCCCTCCAATTATCCCCAAGGGCACCATAGCCATTACCCTTCACGGCCACAGACTTGCTCGCCTTACCGGCCCGGTGGGCCACCGAGCGGACCGCAAAGTGGCCCGTATCCGCCCCCACCTAGTATACCACCTTCGCAGCCCCCACATCATCCGCACTATGGACAACCCCCGCCTCCGCAGCAGCATCCAGGGAACTGTCACACTCCACCACCTCCAGGGCAGTATCCACGGGGACCTTATTACGATGGGCACGATCGTGGGAGGCAGTATTAAATATAAAAATCTTTTCTCTTTCTCCCCTCTTTTTTCTCGTGTTTGGATTCGTCAAGCGGGTACCCCCTCCCCCCTTTTTTTATTTCATTAACAAAACATTCTCCGTCTCTTTTTTCATCGGGTCTTTTTAACTTGGGATTGGCAAAGGTGTTACTTTTCTAATGAATTTGTCTACACATTCTCATTTCACATCTTTGATTTTTTCTCTTTCTCTTTCTCTCCCATCTGTGATTAATGCAAGTTTGTGAGCGTCATGACTTATGGATTCCCCTGTTCATCTTTTTTCTTTTTTCTTTTTTCTTTCTTTTCTTCCATCTTCTCTAGCACCATTTTCTGGTTGTGATAGGCGTTGGGGGTGAGATGAGGTCCCCAATTGGAATTGATGGATGGACGGGGGAGTTGTAGAATAGTCGAATTTGATGTTTTTATCCCCAATAAGTTGAGTCCGGCCTAGTCAGGCGTGTGCGGTTGCTGGGAATTTTGGTCAGCCTAGAAACGGGAGAGGAGATTGTACGAGGTGCAGCTGATACCTGTATTTGTGATCCGCTGTACCATATCTCGGCAGCTAACTCTTTCTCCGAACGCAACTACTCGGTATAGTGTTTCCGCACAGTGCTTTCTCACAATTGCCGTAGGTGAAGCATCAGATTGTTTACGAACGATCACCCGATGGGAATCGTGACTGTCGTAGAGGGATGAGGGGGGAACTCCGTGACGTCGCGCGGTTGGTGCAGTGTCCGCGCCAAAGAGCCATGATAGGGGCCAGAACTTATCTCGTGATAAAATCTTGGAGATGGAGGTTTAAACTGTAGGAACGTCTATTTTCACAATTGCACTCAACGCCAAAGATGATTCTTAACGAGTAAAAATCCATTCCCACGCTTGTGTCTCATAGTCGTTGGCTGGATGATACTTGAAAGAAAATCTGGACAGAAAAGTGCTTATCGCGAGGTGAATTGAATAAAAGGCTACTATCCACAAGCTCTCCCTTCTTTTCTCGACGTTTTTCCCTTTTCCTTTCAAGACAGCGACACCAAACCTCGCACTCTGGTAGCGTTGTAATTCTTACAACCCTTCCTAGGAATTAGCAGGAGTTCGTATGCGGGGTGGGGCATCATGGAACTTGCTAGATTGTCATTAGGGGAAATTTTGGGGGGGAGCATGGGTTATCACCAGAGAACCCTCAGATCCACGGTACCGTTCCCATACTAACTCATTTGTATAAAGTGCCGGGAAATAGAAGTGCTAAGATCCCTGGATTTGGGCGTGAAAAGGTACTAGTCTCAGCACTCCCCCCCCCAAATCCGGATACTTTACGGATTGACAAGTGGAGGGCCGATTTGTTGGGAGTAGGTATGGTGAGACATGTGGTCCTTTTATATTGCGTACCGGCGTGGGTGGGATATTCCAAGTATGGAGAGTGTTATGGTGCATTAGTTTTTAAGTTAGAGAGCAAAGCCCGGTGGATGTGTGAGCACTTACCACGGGCTCCCGGGGGTTGCAAGAGCGAGAAGGGTGATTTCCAGGGACACTACCACGGCAAGGGGAGGAATCTGGCGTAAAGCTTTCGCATTGGCTTGCCATGCATATGTCCCCGGTATCCAGGGAGGGCGGACGGACTTATATGGCGCTGTCACGGGTGTTGCACTAGACAACTAAAGCTAGAGTCATCTCCCCCTCCGGGGGCCCTATTCTGAGACTAGTCTCCCCTACCAGCTGTGCGCGCGTTTAGACAGGTAAGACCTTGATGCGGGGCCAATCAAAATGTCGAAAATAATGGATGCGGAGACAATGATTGGCGATGGGGATTTTGTACAACGGATGGAGTAGCTCAAGTGGAGAGACGGGGTTTGTATTAGGCGGTGAAGGAGTTCATAATTCATTGAGTGTCTAGAAGGGAAAGTCTTGAAGAAAGCTAAGAACTAGTCAGGAAAAAAGAAACAAATAGAAGAAAACTTTTCATATCATATAGTAGCTTGCGTGTCCCTCGGCCGGTGTATACACGTGCCGCTAGGGCCTCGGAATGCGGGCATTTCCCATACCATGTTCGGCTGTGCCCAACAAATACTGTTGAAAATCTGGGTTGCGGAGGTAATGATTTACGGTGGGGATTTTACGCAGTGGGCTGAAGCCGCTTAAGTGGAGATGAGGATCATGATTGATTGATGATAACTTGGTGGAAGGAAAGACTTGAGGAAAGTTGGGTAGAGGAAGGAAGGTGTGAAGCGAGGAAGGGTGTAAAGGAAAGAAAAGCAAGTGGGGTGAAACCATTTTCAGATCTTGCGCGTCCTTTGACTAGTGCGTATGATACGTATACCTCTGCGGCCACAGAGTGCGGGCACATCCCGCATCAAGTGCGGCCATCAAACTGCCATTTCCAACAAATACATTTTGGTTTATAACGAGTGATTATACATGAGTAAACTGTATATTCGAACTTGAAGCCACAGAGTGATGTTGCCCTAATGGTTTAAGGCGGGGGGTGGAGAGTAGAGGGGTTAGATGTCCCGGGGCTGTCATAGCCATCTCGTGGTATTGGGGCTCAGTCGGTAGCTTCGCTTGAGCTTTGGACTTGGTCGTGCCCACAAGTGGTATTCCGGCCCCATATCTATCTCTAGAATTCATATACATGTTTTGCATTGCCCCTGTCGCCCGGGGTAATAAAAGAACAGTGCACACACTCAAGGCCTCCAACTCTAGGCAAGTGGATGTGTGCAGATTTGTATCTTGGGGCACGAGACGGTTTCATTGCGGTACGTCATGTTTGGGGTCGGATCTAGTACCCACTAGGGGGACGATAACCTTGAGTGTCTTAAAATAGATCACTACAAAATCTTACACGTATGGCATTACAGAGCACTATGTTACAAGATCGTGGTCTTAAATATTTACCGCCTTATATCAATCACACAACATCTTGTTCAATAAATTCAACGTCCCTAATGCTGGCCCCGAGAGCAGGCAGCGGTACATAAACCACCGTCACAACCAGTCCCCCCGAGTCACACCCCCCAACCAACTACCAACCACCGCTGTCACAGCCACCTCCATCATCACTCTTCCCTCCCGGCCGATTCCAACAGCAGGACCAACTACCCCCCCAACCGCCAACAAAATGCAAGATCCTCGAATTCAAGAACTCAAAACCGCTTACCAAGAACTTCGAAAGATGATCAATGATCTCCTAGAAGCCTATACGAAGTCCACAGAGAATCCTAGGCTGACTTTAAGTGATGTTTCCGCACTCAGCGCAGAGCTGGATGAGACCTTGGAGCCCTTGTATGATGAGATGCATGATATTGCAGAGACGCTGGAGAAGAGGGGCGTTGCTGTCTACTAAGGTTTGGGCCGAAGGCGAGTTGAGATGAGACGGTGGAGGCATGACGGGGAGTCGCTTGAGGCATTTACAAGATATTTAGGTCGTTTTCGTAGTTAATATACAACAGTTTTGATTATCAATCTACTTTTATCCGAGTTTCACACGTGAGCTAATTATTAGATATAAGCTATATTATGAAAGTAAGACAATACCATGCAAGTCAATGAGAGCATTACCATATCATACTCTTGAGCTCTACGAATCAGACAAATTTGACACTTCTAGCATTTGAAACATTCAGCCCGCCAATTGAAGCCACGGGTAAACAATCTTCGTTACACTTGCACTCCCCAAATCCTCCACCACACTGTCTCCCCTCATAATACACTCAATAAAAAAAACCCCCCGGAACTGGAACGACACAACTACACTCACTGGCGGAAATAGCCCCACCGCCGACCAAATGGAAACCCCACTAATCCAACAGCTCAACGCCGTGAACCAAAAACTGCAAAGGCAGATCGACACTCTGCTCGAAGCTTATGAGAAAGCCCTTACAAAGCCGGATATTACCGCACTTACCAGTGAGCTAGAGAAAACCCTCGAGCCTTTGTACGAAGATCTGGATAGAGGCTTGGACATGCTAGTGAAGGCGATGGTTGAGTATGGGGGGGTGGATTATAGAGAGACAAGCTCTTAGGCTGGGATGTTGATTATGTGAGGAGAGATAGCTGGAGGTTGCTTACGGGTTTTGGATGGGGGGTTGGTATTCACATAGTTTAGTTTAAATACTCATGTCTTAGGTTTTTCAGCCAGGTTTAATACGATGAACTCTAGTATGCATTACCGGAGCGATATCAGATCTCCTCAGTGGCATATCAGAGAGCTCCCGCACCAAGATTGACTCATGATCAAATTTGAGGTTTATCCTCAATCCTTGGCAGGTGCATTAGCCCAGCTTGAGTATGGCTTAAGAATCAATCTTCGTGGGCAAAGTTCTCCATCATGAGAAACAGAATTCGATAAAAACCTACTCTAGATGAGTAGGAATTGGTTGTGGGTGGCTCTTTAAGGGACGCAAGATCAAACGGAATAATACCCGGGGTTGCGTTATATTAATCTCTACCGCCCAGGGTCAAGCAACAAAGCCCGTAATCCGCAGAGAGAAGTCTGGGAAGATTAAGGCACAGACCGTAATTAAAGGAAGATGGAGTAGTTACGTAGCGCTTTCGACTGGTACCTGTCCGAAATGGTATTGGGATTCTTCGGAACTATTTTACCTCCCGCAGGAGAGTGGCTAGTTCTCGCAAGATCTTATGAAGGAATCTGCCACAGGTCTACAAAACAGAGTATGGGGGGAAAGCAACACCCAAGCAAAAGTCTTTACCACGAGAAAGTTACAAGCAGAGTAAGCCATAAAACAGCGCGAGGATGACAAGGTGAGGCTCAGGTCTCTCTCGCAGTTCCCGGCAAGATCCGAACTCCATGTCGCAACCTCCAATCTCAACCTTGCTCCTACGAACACCTGACACCGCACAAAATAGCACACGACTCGTTCCCCGTACCAGCGCTCCGAGGGAGACTACCTACTCAACATCCCGCCCCCTCTTTCTCCTACTGCTTATTGCGGTTCTACCGGTGCTTCTTCCCCGAGATATTACACCACCAAGGCCAGCAGAAATCCCACTTCACCCCCTCGCAACAAAAAGCAATTCCGGCGCCTAGAATTACTCCTGCAGTGTCTGGCTCTGTGATCCCTCCGCTTATCATCGGCTTCGCAGGCCCATGCCATCTCCCAGCACCGAACCCAAGTATCAATCACCAATTGGTCAGCGGCACAAAGGCCACTCACTCTCCGGGGACTTGGCTCCCACCCATGTCGTGCACACTGCCATATAACACAAATAGTGGCCAGCGATCATTTCTCTACCAGCGAACACTTCTGAAAATGCTAGATTCTCAGGCACAAATAAAGTTCTAACTTACTGTGGAGCCAGGCTAATATAACCAGACCATCGAGCAGGCACCACACATGGCTAGGCGTAGGGAAGATGTCTTGCAGAAAAGCTCATGATCATTTAGAGCACCGGCAGCGCTATACAAGCACAGTCTATTGATCGCTTAGCTGTAGGCCAACCCACACAAATCGCATACCGTAGAAACTCGAAATTTCCACTCTGAAAAAGAGCGAAAAATATAGCAAATGGTAAGCTCCTCGGCCTCTCTAAGACAAAAAAAACAATGACGCACCTTTCCAGAGGAGGCAATTCCGATGGCATAGCACCTGGTCCGATTATTCAAGCTTCCACGGCATTTTCAATGACAATGTTAGCCGGGCTCACCCCGATCTGCCGTGTGTTGCTGGCGGTATTGGGCTTATTACGTTAAGCACGTGAGTAACGGGGGTTTCGACGGTCTGCTATCTGTAGTCCTTGGCCCCTTTAAAGAGAATCCCTTTCTTTTTGAAAGGCGTTATCCATCGTTTCTCGATCTAAACTTGTTAATCGAATCTCTAGATGTAGCTTCTGCTATACTCCACCTCTCCCCGATATGATACAAGCTCCCTCCAGTGCTGACCAGGGGTTGGCCCCCTTGCCCAAGGCCATAGACACGGAAGCTTACAAACCGCCGATAAGTGCAGATTGCTGTCCTCTGAATAGGGCGCTATGAGTAGTCCTAGAGTGGTATCACAAGTCGTACAGAACTGTCCAGCAACTCTGCAAAATCCTCCATGGCTCGGATAAGCTCGTACCATAGCGACGAGACGTGACGACGGCCATCGTACCCAATTATCGCCCTGACCAGTATGACGGATGAGGGAGCCGATGTTAAATAGACCTGCGCTCCCAACTGTCGCCTGGCATTCGGCACTCACGAACCCTGGGGCCTACTCTTCAGCAGCCTAGGTTTCATGTTCATGAAAAGTCACTCGTCGTTGGAGCGGCGCAGCCTACGGGCGGCCGTTAGCAACAGGCTAGGTCCTGGCATTAACCCATCAAAACGCCGAGATCAACTGGCTTGATCGCACCCTTGCGATGACAAGGATATTCGGCCAATAGGACATATAGCGATTGGAAAACCCTAGACAAGTTCGTGCTTGTATCCACCTCACCCCGCGCCGGAGCGGATGTGGTCGGGAAGGATTGTCCTGCTCCCAATCAAAAAAGCCAAAGCCTGTTGAGCCTCTCAACTCCTTTGGGCAGATAAAGAAAGCTACGGTAGCCCATTTGTCCTTCCAAGCTTTTGCGATCGACAGGATCCTTGCAGTGCGCTTTTCCTAAAATGGATACCCCTTTTTTGACCAGAGTTGCTCTGGAATCCTGAAGGACATGCTGCTTTTTCGGAGTCCCGAAATTTGGGTATGCGGGCCCTCTTCGAGTTCGCAACAGCGGGAGGGAAAAAAACAAAAAGCCCCTTATTGGCTTGGTGCCGGAGCTTTGTGCTTGGAACCAAAAGCCTCGGACGAATTCGCAGCGGCCCCCTAATTAGGAAACAAAGCCAAACAAAAAATGTTTCCCGTTTGTGGACACGCCAGAGTGACACCACAGAAACTCACCACCCACCCTCGTAAAATGGAGCCCACGTGATCAGGGCGGACCCGAAGCATGCATGGGACGACATGCATGCAAGGCCGAGCCTGGATCCCGAAGAAGAGATACCGGTATATCTATTTGGTGTCTGTATTCTTTCACTCACTCACTCCCTTCTTGATTCCCGTCTACCGGCATTTATTTTGTCAAAATCCGTCAACAGGAGGCCAAGAGTCGGTGAGGAAATGGTAGTGCCGCTATTGGAGGTGGTGAGGAAGGGAGTGTCTGTTCATTTATTTCGATGTGGACCTTCTGCACGGTTGGTCACAGTGTGTAGGGTTCATGGTCTTAGCGCCACAAGGCCATTCGTTGGGGAACGATGGGAAAAGTTCGTGACGAGTCGCCCAGCCCGGGCGAATGAGGGGAAGTTTGTTTCGATGCTGCAAATATATTGCGGGAGGCCGGTAAGAAGAGCTTGCGAGGAAGATTGTGAAGGGATGAGATGTGGCCCGAGCGGGAAGACGAACGTTGGCGCAGCGGGCGGTGTGCGACACGCACCGGTGCGGTCTGACATACAGTAAACTCCTTTGTTGAGGGCGATGCCACGATGAGCCCTTGATAGGGGGTTTCGGAAGTGGGGAATCTTCCGTTGTGGTGGTCAATCAATGGGATGAGAGATGGGCATAAAGTAGACTGCGGCAGGGTATAATTCCAGGATTTAGTGGGCAAAAAAGGGGAAGGGGCCCTTAACCCACTGCGCGAAGGTTCCGCCCTCTTTGGACAGAGCCCACACCATCGGTAGAACCTCCCTCAACAGTCTTCTGCAGTTTGTATAGGAACGTTTTACAGGTCTCCACAGTTCTAGATTCATTGCGCCCTCGGCGCGGAGTCTTTTTTCACTACAATGGCACCTGGCCGTTTCTATGAGTGCCATATGTTCGCTCTCAAGTCAGGCAGCAAAAACTCGTAGGATAAACCCCGAAAAGAGAGGTGAGCTTCTCTTGCTGACTGACACCCCCCGCTCGTCATGACAACCTATCAGGTTGTGACTGCCCTTGAAACCCCACGACGATAAAGGTTAGAGACGAGGGGGGGGGGTGAAGAGCAACGCAGCTGCTGAGCTACGATATATTCATTGTATTTACCCCCTCTCGTCCTATCTACTAGACTTTCCCCATTCTGATAGACGTTCACCTGGATGAACCCTATGTTGAGGTTGGTTTGTCAACCTTAGTTGACAACATGCTACCAGCCTGATGCGGGCACTGGCATTCGCAGAATTCGCTTGTTCTGATTGAAAACTGATATATGTGTGAGTGCTGGTGTGAGTGCTATATATTCAATTGCCTTATTGTAAGGGATTGCGTCTCAGTTGCAATTTCCGGACATATCGGGACAGGTGCCCCTGGTAGTGCCTATTCATGGCAAACAAATAAAAAAGGGAGACACCGAGAAATGCCTTCCTTACTATACTCGAGTAGTGGTGGTTAGCTATTGCGAGAACTGCATACTAGTATCTCGCATTGGTCGCCCTGAGTGCACGATCCTGCTTGGTTTAGGTGAAGAGCCTTGCGTGCGCTGCACATCCTTCCATTCAACCTTTCATATTTCCACTTGGCCATCAGCCACATGGACCAAGTGACAACAGCTGTTGCTATATATTTGGGCAGGTTTAAAGAGAGACGGTGCATCAATTCTAACAAACGAGGGACCGAGGGAGCGCTTGAGAGTGAAAGCAAACTCACAGTATGCTTCTGCAACTTCCCATGATTCTGGCCCGATCCTTCTCATCCCAGAGCCATCCTTTTTATATTCAATTGCCAGGGAAGAAATAACATGTGTAAGAATTTGGTATTTACGCATCTGCGGTCGACGTGCTTGGCTACACTCCCCCCTATCCTTATCCATGTTTGTCGACATAATGCCAGTTGGGAGCCGTGGGTATCTATCCGTTCGGGGTGCATGGCATCACAGCCAACCATGTAGGATCTCTCTTCACTGGTCGCTTTGGCACTCACTTGGGGCCACCATTTGGTATTTCTAGAGGGGGCTGGTTGGCACTGTACTCGAGTACTGATACAGTACCGGCACTCGTACAGGACTCAGACCTGCCCATAAAAAGCGGAAAACGCAACCCTTGTCTCCATAGAGATTTGCATGGGATGGGCAGAAATAGCTTTCTAATTCTCACTGACACACCCGAACCCATATCACTCGCTCTTGTTCACCAGCCGAGGATTCACCAGCGGAGCATGGGGGCCCTTAGTGGCAGCGATGGCAAGACCCCTAACCAACAGCTTCCTAATATCGTGCTTTTTTACTCGTCTTTCTATGTGCTCAAGTACAGATCGTAACATACGTATCATAATATGGCAGAGAATGCAGTGGGCTTGGGTGGATGGCTGGGCACAATCCATTGGCTCCATCGTAATGAATATTCACTTAATGTCTTGGGGTTAATTCCATGATTGATAATTATTTCCTACGGCCCTTTTCTCTTGCTCCCTTTGGTTACCGATTTAAGTGATTTTTTCTTTCTTTGGCTTCTTTGACGCCGAATAACTCTTACGAGAGGGGAGGTGGAAAAGAGTGGCCCAGCTGCAGTACCATACTTTTTGCGCCCTGCTGCTTTGATACTTGCTGCTACTGTACTGGTATTCAATATCGCAACAATTTCCATATTTTCATGCTTGTGTGTGTGTGTGTATTGTGCCTCTTTGAACCTGATCCAGCCTGATCAAGCCAGTTGAAGGGTGAAGAAAAAAAAAAAGGTCAGCCCGTCGGCTTTGTTGCTTCCACCTCCTTTTTCCGAACTGCGATTGACTGACGGTCACACCCAAACTTCCGCCCCCCTCCACCACCCACCCCCCCTTCAACCTCCCTCTCGTCCCCTATTCATCTCATCCCACCACCACTCACCACTTCTCAAATCCGACCCAAGAAGTCTCTCCCCCTTCTACCGTCCTCTTCTTCTTCTCTCTTTCTCACTGGCCGTCTGATATCCTCTGCTCCGCCGGTTGTCACGAGAGTTGAAAACCCCTCATCATACATTTTCCCCGCCCCTTTTTTTGGTAACGAGACCCACGCCTTTTAACGATCAGCCACGAGCCACGCATCCTAAAACGACTTTGTGACATTATCTTGAAAGTCGCGAATTATTGTTTCCTCGCAAAAAAAAGGCATATATCGTCGTTTGGCCCCGTCATCATTATTTTGTTTTATATCAGCATTTTTCGAACATATTTTTTTTAATATTATTCGATTTTTGATTTTTTTTTGTTTACGGATTTCTCCTTGTACTCGAAACGATAAAGAAGACTTGTAACGGCAGCTCGACGACCACGATACCCAACAAAAATTTTACACTCTTAATACGCTCGTTCGTCAAACAAAGAGGTTCATCCTGCTTGCTGAGGAAAAGTATAATCAAAATAACAGCATTCAACAGTAGAGGCCTTCCAGTATCTTGGAAATACAGCTTGAGATTATTGTATTCTACCTTCTACAAACAGGTATTCCAGTCTTCATTTGGACGGTCTCGTACTGGAGCGTTTCCCGGCTCATTTTCGAATTCATTAGACTTAGCGAGTACTCAGCGTTTTTCGGGGCATCATGTCTAGCCACCACGACTATTACGACACCATAGGTTCCTCCCGTTCGCCCACCGGTCAACACCCGTCCCAGCAACAGCACCAGACCTTACACCGAGTCTCATCCCGGCATTTTGAAACATTCGCATCTCATAGTGGTGGTGGTGGCCTTTACACTCCGGAGGACCATGCTGCGAGATTCGATGCCAATCGTTACGGTAGTGCTCGTTTGGATGTTAGCATGTCCGGAGGATACGGGTATGAACACTCGGGGGCACAAACATGGAATCCGAGCAGCTTCGGAGGACCTGGCGCTTTGGCTTCAATGGGTGGTGCCACTGGAAGGATGAAGACTCCTTCCAGACAAAGGAGTGCCTTACCGGCGGTAAGCTTAGGCTTTGGTTACGCTAGGTTAGGGTGATTGTGGGCTTGCTGACATTGTTACCATCACAGATGTGGACTACGGAGGCAGCTCCCTCTCTACCTACGGTTTCGCCACTGGCTGCTATGGGAAATGTTCAATTGGGACCTTCCCCTATGCGTGCTGAGACAGTTGGTTCGGATCCTGAAGAGGAATTGATACCTACTGCTATAGTAATCAAAAACATCCCCTTCGCCATCAAGAAGG
>Ga0307509_10003375_pt1 | contig 24322 bp, 27 predicted proteins | sample 10_EM_MG_FD_202245 | JGI IMG/M metagenome (GOLD analysis project Ga0307509, IMG submission 202245) | Populus trichocarpa ectomycorrhiza microbial communities from riparian zone in the Pacific Northwest, United States - 10_EM | ecosystem: Host-associated > Plants > Roots > Unclassified | place... | reverse complement strand
GCATGTTGCGCAGTGACTCATAGGAGTCATCTGATGGATTTCGGGTATGACTCATTATGAGTCATGATCGTGTGACTCATAGGTATGAGTCACCAGGGTCAGGGTTGTTGCGGGAAGAGGCCTATAGAAAGGCTCGCGACGGGACGTAGATATAGGATCTTCACGCGACCATCTAAGTACTTTTCTACAATATAACTTTACCTTTACTTCTACCTCTCGCTTGTATGCAAGCAACCTAGCTCTCAACGCGTAAGAGCAACTACGAACTTGTTAAGACAAGAACAGTCCCACATCTCTCTCACGCGAGAAGAGATTGAGTTACGAAGAAGTTCCCTCGCCATCTCTCCCCAATAAGATATTGGTGGGAGATACGAAGACTATAAGATACTCCAACGAAGAAGAGATTATAAGTTAATCTCGGAAAGAAGAACACTCTCCCGAATATTCAAGAAAGACCAAAGACTATAAAGATAGTCTAGTTCAAGCATGTAAGTAATTCGTTACCTGTCGCATAAATAACCGCATCTGTGTAGGATTGTTACACTTTGCCTGATAATTTTCTGCACTCTAGATTATCTTTGGCCTAGTTAGCTTAATATCCAGTTGAGTTAGCTACCCTGTAATAATAGGTGAATAAGAGAGCTCTCGATCTAGTTGTCCAATTTAAGATATGCTCGCTACTGTGCAAATGGATAATGCAATTTGGGAATAGCCAGCAACTGCTATAAGGTTCCCTTAAGGGTTTTCAGAATTATAGCAAATGAAGGATCTTGCTTTGCAAGATATTGAATACTGGCTAATAAGCTTTCCTAAAATGGCATGAGAGGGTGAAATACCTATTTTACCTGTCATAACATACTACATAATAAACTAGTATTGACCTCTTAGTCCTGAGAGGAAGCTGGATCGATTAGAGCTAGTAAGTTAGGACCTTACATATCCTATTGTATGCTTTATGTTTAGAGATGAGATGATTATTGAGGTTGTAGCCCCCCAGAGACTCCAGAATATCACAAGACAAAAATATGAAGATCTTGATAACTCTGCTACATCAGATAAAGATAAGAAGGGTTTAATTATTATTGTTTCGAGTAGTATTATCCTAGGCTATAAAGGTCCACTATTAGTTTAGATTAAGGAAACACCAGAAGAGTGGAGTGCAAATAATAAGATGCTACGATATAACGGGGGTACCCTATAGAGAGGTGAACTCTAAGGTTGCGACTGCACCAAACACTCAAAGTAAAAAATAAAGATGAGGTAAATAATTCAAAAGAATCAAACTGTAAACTTAATATAGTTAAGCTCGAAGCTTTCCTCAATTAGTTTTCTCAAGGAAAAGTTGGTTGTCAAAGTAGGATGCCAAACACTTAAACTTAAGTAGATATCAGATTTAAGCCTTTGACATTCACCACTACTCCAACCTTGTGCGAGCACCCTTTCCTGCTCATGGCTGTCTGAGGTCTAGCCTCTATCAGGAATTATTCTACCAGAAGTATCGGACCAGCTCGGGTATGCTTAACTCCGCCAATAGAATATGAGTTTCTGCAATGCGTTTCCAATACAACCACAGGTGGAAAAGCTCTTCCTATCGAAGTCATACCAATGGCTAACTGTTATGACAACAACTGGAGTCAATACCTAGGTGGAGGACTCACTGGCCCAGTGTTAGTTTCGTCTATACAAGCTATGCAGTCTATCATTTAATCTACGTAACTATTTAATGGAATAATTTGACATGCAAGCTCCCCCAGTAAGATGTATCCGATGGTTGGCTAAGTGGTCGCCACCCATAGCCAGCCTCTCGGGACATACTCTACTGTGATAAGACTCATACCTCTAGAGCCCATTGACAACCCAGGGTAATGCTACAAATCAAGGGGAGAAGGTCCAGGCTGGTTACTGAGGTATTTGTCCCGAAAGCGCCCTGGCCTCCTTGGACTACATAAGTACCACTAGGAAGACTACCCTACTACCCGTAGGCTAAGATAGACTCCTAGGTGCCAGAGAGAGCATATAATGGCGACCCCCATAGTGGCAGTTATCTATACTCCCCTTATATATCCTGCGAACGACATTCGGACAGACGGAGGGCGACGACGTATCCTGTGTTATGGCAGCCGCTCCAATGACCTCTTTTCACTAGCTAACCAGCAACTATGCAGCCGTCTGCCTATGACGCACTGTCCCAACGATAGGGCCAGAGGAGGGTGTTAGCTCAACCCTCCAAAGTTCAATAGTATGTTTGGGACACCACTGCTGAGGCTACTGGCCTTTCTACGCAGATGTCCAGGCACCTATGAATATCTAAGAGTCTGTAGAATGTGAGGAAAATGACCTCTCTAAGTTCCAGAATGACTTTGCCGGTGAAGGTAGGGTAACTGGGTCCCATGGGCATAATGGCTAAATTCCCAAGGTAGGGTAACTTTGTCCTCTTATGCCTTGAACCACTCCGGAAGTTCTCCAGTCGACAACAAAAGTCGTCTTGGAGATTTGTATAACGTTCCCATAATTCTCTTGACTTTATGCAAACGTTCTCCCAAAAGGCTACCCTACCTAATAGAGTACCTAAGGCTACTCTACTATTTCCTGGGCCTTGCCTGTTAGGCGGGAGCCTATCTCAAAGTCTTGCAAGATAACTCAGGCCGATAATCTTAATCGTAGAGGGAGATTGTCTAGGAAGGCTCAATGATTTAAAATAGAGGTAGGTAGAGTGATAAAGATTTTTCTAGCGTAAAAACTTATATTGATAAGATCTCTTCTCCATTGCTTGATAGTGTTCAAATAGCTTGGGAGGCACCTCGATATTTATATGCTGCGTCTTGGTGGTCGTGGGCTACATCTAGTTCTCATACTAACTAAGTACCTACTAACAAACTTCAGCTTTTTCTGAAAGTGCGAACACCATTTGACCCTGACAATTCTGTTATCTCACTTCGACTTCCGAATCGCAATACCATGATATTTCCTGACGGTGCTCCGACACATCAGTCCATTGGTTACGATCCATCTTCCTCGGCATGGAGTCTTGCTTACCATTTGCATACGCAGAATGGTCTCCATGATCGAACCAACAAAGGGGCCAGCTTTGTTATCAAACCTCTCAGCACTGTAGACATATTCTGCAACCGACATCTGGGAGGCATAATATAGACTTGTTATGATAATCGTACCAATAGCCATTATCCCTCTATAGTCATATCGTCATCGTAGGGTTCCGTCAGCATCCTACGGATACTATTGAAGTGTGTGACTGCAGGTATGCCTGATTTCTCAAACTACCTCATCCGACAACACCATTCACTTCTGCAACTTTCATCGCGAGAGCGTGGAGTATAGAATGTGTTGCCTAACCATTGTCCGTGAAAACGTCCCGTTACTTAGTGACCACCTTCGCAACTCTCGTCTTTAGTGCTCAGTAACCTTATGCAACGCCGACCGATTTAGCTCGAACCACTTGCATAAGCTCGCCAAAGGTCTTCCCTCATATATCCTGCGAACGGGATCCGGTCGGACGGCCGGCCGCGACGTATACGGGGTTACGAGGAGGGTTCCAATGACCTTGTCTTTGGTGAGGGGACGCAACTACAGTGGCGTCTGCCGATGTAGCGCCGTCCCAACGCTGGTGCGGGAGGGGGGTGTTGGCTTGTCTTTTTGAACTCAGAATCCTAAAGTAGAGTAACTATAGGTCTTTATTCACTAAGGGAAGGCTAAGCCTTCCAGTATGCCTAACATTGCCCTAGGCAAACCAGCATTCTTGTACACCAAGTATACTACACCATACCACCTTCAGTTACCACTTGGTATACCAGTTGGGCTAAGGTGGTGGTTGTTATAGCTACCTATCGTAGGGTCGTTACATACTAAGAGAAAAATAGGGAGCCTGTACAGAGAATATATCAATAATAATTGAATACATCAATTCTAGGTACTTCCAAATATGACTATTTATAAATACTAAATTGCACAATTGCTGACTAAATACAATCTGAGGTTGAAAAGAGATCTACTATATTCCTTAATGTTTGAACTAGGAGTTTATAGAGAAGATATATTATTGTAGTGCAGGTGGAAAATTGGATTGATTTCTATACTACCAGGAATTCTTCATTATTATCTTTATCCTTTCGTTGAGATAATTTAATGGCAGCTGCTAGAGGTATACATAGAATTCTTAAATGGTCTGCAACACCTCAAACTTGAATGTGATTAACCCCTGCTAGAACTATCTCAAGGATGCAATTATGGAGTATAATTTTAATAGAATAAGTGAACAGATAAGACATGAGATTGGATATACTCTAAAGTTTAAGTGGGCTCTCATATCTTAGGAGTAAGTTGACTACTTTTGTATGAACTTAGACTTCAATCTCTTTGAAGTTGAGGTTTCACAAGGAGAAAATAAGCTCAATGCCTCACTTGAGAGGTGTTCAGCCTATTTATGATTTTCATTTAAGATCAGATCTTCACATTTTGAAATCAGATTTTTTAAACCTAAATCATGCTAAGTCAAGATCCTGATTTGGGATAGAAAGGTGCCAAATATTGTGTGATTTTCTCCTAATCTGAAGGAGTAATTCTAATTATATATATTATCTTAACAGATATTACTATAATTAATTTTAGGGCCTGTTTGGCATACCAGAAATACTTTAGTATTTCTACTTTTATAGCATATTTTTTGTGGTATTATTATTTTGGTTTGGCTGTTAGGCATACCAGAAGGCTTAGCCTTCTTTTAGCAAATAAAGACCTATAGTTACCCTACCTTAGGATTCTGAGTTCAAAAGGACAAGCCAACACCCCCCTCCCGCACCAGCGTTGGGAAGGCACTATATCAGCAGACGCCGCCGTAGTTGCGTCGCCTCAGCAAAGACATAGTCATTGGAACCCTCTTCGTAACCCTGTATACATCACGGCAGTCCGTCCGACCGGATCTCGTTCGCAGGATGTATGAGGGAAGACCTTGGGCGAGCTTATGCAAGGGGTTCGAGCCAAATTGGTCGATGTCGCATAAAGCTACTGAGCATTAAAGACTAAAGTCATAAAAGTGGTCACTAAGTAACAGGACGTTTTTACGGACAATGGTTAAGCAACACATTCTATACTCCACGCTTTCGTGATGAAAGTCGCAGAAGTGAATGGTGTTGTTGGATGAGGTAGTTTGAGAAATCAAGCATACCCGCATTCACAAACGTCATTAGTATTCTTGGATACTGATGGAGCTATACGATAACGATAGAACTATGGAGAGATAATAGCTATTGGTGCGCTTATCGGGACAAGTCTAACTTATGCCTCGCAGCTGTCGAGTCCAGAATACATCTGCAATGCTAAGAGGATCGATAACAAAGCTGGCCCTTTTGTTGGCTCAATCATGGAGACTATTCTGCATATGCCATGGTAAGCAAGACTCCATACCCACGAAGGTGGATTGTAACCAATGAGCTGATGTATGAGAGCACCGTCAGGAAAATTCATGGTGTTGCGATTCGGAAGTCGAAGTGAGATAACAGGATTGTCAGGGTCAAATGGTGTTTGTACTTTTAGAAGAAGCAGAAGTTTATTAGTAGGTACTTAGTTAGTATGAAAACTAGATGTAGCCCGCCACCACCCAGACACGGTATATAAATATCGAGGTGCCTCCCGAGCTATTTCACAAGCTTCGCCTCCGCTATCTCCCTACCCCTACATTTCTCAACACCACATTGCTTCTGGTACAAAATCTCACGATACTCTGCACTCTCAGTGAGCTGCCTCCTCTTGCACTCTCAGTGAGCTGCACTCGGCCTAGCACTCTTCGTGAGCTGCGTGATGTCCGTCCATGGTGCCCCTCAGGGTTTCCCTCTCCCTCCTTCCTCGGTGCCCTCTACCAGGCCCAGCTCCACCTCCCCTTCTTCCGAACAGATCATCTACGTGAGGAATTTCCTTGGGGAAACGCTCAACAAATTAGGCTTCAACGATGTGGTCCCCCTCCCCACAAGCTCTGAGCTCGGTAGAGACCTCTCTATGGGCGAATCTATTATTCTCCCCCTTCTCTGCTCCACGATCAACGCGTTGGCCTCTCTACTAGAAAGGGTCGACACCCTCAACGACCGCATCACACACACCCACGACTCCATCAGCCAGGTGGCAAACAAGGTCCCTAATAGAGACGAGCTGACCGCCTCCCTGGCCCCCATCACCTCTTCGGTTCGAGACCGGTCACATAGAGTCAGCACAGCCCCTGTGCGACACAGACCTGCACCCCCCTCAACCAATCAGGCAGCTGTCTCACCCCCCCGGCCAAGAGACCCTCTGCCCCCACGCCCGGCCTACATCCCGACTTCCCCAGGCATGACCATGCTACCAATAAATACTATGGCAACCCTGAAGTGTTAGCCAGGTCCCACCCCACCTTGTGGGAGGCCTCCGACTTCGCCAATGGGGGTTACCCCGCCGTTTCCACCTTCCTCCCTGGGATACAAGACCCTACCTGCCCCCGTCTGACCTACGCACAAGTCACGGCCCCCCCGACGAAAGGAAAAAAGAAGTCCTCCCCTCAGGGGGTTGCCTCCTTGATCTCTCCTCCCTCCTCCTTCTCCTCTCCGGCTTTCTCCTCCTCCTCTTCCAAGCCCTCCACTCTCCCAGCTGCGGCTCGGAGGTTCTATGCACCCAGACAGGATCCCCTCCCTCACCCGGATAGGGAGACCATTGCCGCCACCTTCTGTGATATAGCCATAGAAGTTTTGCGCTCGTCCAACTGCGCCTTCCCTCTATCGTTCACAGCCAAAGTCAACTCAAACAGTACAGTCACTCTCTTGGGGGTCTCCCCCTCTACGCCTGCCTCCGACTACGCTCCCTTCTTCGCTGCTCTTGCGGCACGTTTAAACAAATCCTTCCCAGTCGGCTCCTCCCTGTGGCTCCCGTTCAGGCCGGCTCCCAACGAGAACCAGTTCGCCATCCACGGCCTCCTGCTTCGCTACCTGCCTGAAGACAATGAGGGTCTCGTCGTGTACCTCGGGACTGCAATACTCAACGCCAAAGGCGTCGAGATCACCTCGGCTCGCTTTCTTGACCCGGATCCTGAAGCCCGCTCTCTAAAGCTCGCCTCTTCGGTCGTTGTCACAACTACCCCTGAGGAAGGTAAGAAGATGGGCACCAACATCTTCCTTCTCTCCCGCAAGAGGGAGATCAAGACTGTACATTCTGCCAACAAAACTACTCGATGCCGCAACTGTCAGAGATACGGCCACACGGCCCCCGTCTGTAAATACAACCACCCTGTCTGCTCAATCTGCGCCCTGCACCATCGCAAGACGGAGCACCGCTGCCCTAATCCCACATGTCCCAAAGAGGGCAACCTTTGCCCCGTGGCTAATTGCTGCTCTGCTTCCCCTGCGCACTGTGCTAACTGCGGGGACGATCATCCTGCCACTGACCCTGCCTGCCCAGCTAGACCAAGCCGTCCCCCCCCCTCTGACGAAGTACCTCCTGCACAAGGCCACGTCGCCCCTGCCCCTGCTGAAGGGGACATGGATACAACTGAAGATGAGGGTGAGGCCGTTGCCGAAACCCCCAGGCCCTCCGCTCCGTCTACTGTCAGAAGACTTCTCCCGGCCTTTGAGGTAGTCACTCCTCGCCCGACGCGTCCATCAGCTTCTCCCTCGGTTTTGCGCCCTACTCCAGGGGCGGGTGGCCAACTCCCCCAGGTGCCCCCCAGCCCCTCCCCTGCTCCTTCCAATGATCCAGGCAGGGCCCGATAATGCAATACAATCGTAGCTCAACTATGTCTCCCCGGCCGGCCAGGGGGACACTTTGTTCCTTTTCCATCGTTCAACACAACAGCCTTGGGAGCTGGGATGTGTTTTTATCTCTTATGAACAGCGTTAATCAGATAACCTCCCCTCCAATGATAGTAGCCCTTCAGGACCCCCCCGTCAGGAGAGGTCATCTCCCATCCTTTTCTACATACAAGTGCTTTCACCCCTCCTCCCCTAAGCCAAGGGTGGCTTTCTACGTCCACCCCCACCTGCTAAACTCGGTCTCGCTCCTTCCCACCACATCCACTCGTTCCGACTTGTTTTCGATTGACATATTTGCCACAGAGGCCTTTTTTGAGCTCCAGTTCACTAGATTCAAGGTCATCAACGCCTACAATCTCCCTCTCAAGTCTGCCCCCTTTCGTACTATCTCCCCCCCTGATTTGTTTCAAGATAACGCTTTCCCGACGATGGTGGTTGGCCACCTCAACTTGCATCACCCATCTGCCAACCCTCTGCGCACATTCGACTCCAGGGAGTACAACCTATCGCACCCCTATTATAGCCAGGCTTCGGAACATGGCTACTCTCTCCTCAACCAACCTGGGTTGTATACATATTTCCCCTTCACACACAACGCCAGGCCCTCGGTCCTGGACCTCGCCTTGGCTAACAGCCCGCTTTTCCCTTCGTTCTCTCATTGGGACACACCTCTCCCCTCGACGGGCTCTGACCATGTCCCAGTGCTCATCACACTGGAGTCTCCCAGGTTCCGGCTTCCACCTCCCTCCCCCAACTGATCAAAAACGGATTGGTCCAGTATCCTACCCGCCCTCCCCTCCTTGATACCTCCCCCTCCTCCGCCTGTTTGCTCGTCCTCCACCTTTGAGGAGTGGTTTGACACCCATGCCAATAAAGTCAGGACCCTTATCTCCTCCAACACTCCTGTGTCACGCCCGTCCCCCAGAACCAAGCCATGGTGGTCCCCTCTTCTCTCCCACCTAAGATCTGCCTTCCACTCGGCCTCTCGAACTTACAGGTCCTCCAGAGACCCCTATGACCAGTCAGCTCTACGCTTGGCAAGACGTTCCTATTTTTCTGCCATCAAAAAGGCTAAGTTCGCCCATTGGTCTACCTACCTTTGGTCCCTTACCCGCTCATCAGTTTGGGAAGCCAGGAAGCTCGCCTCCGGGAGGCAAGCCTCAAGGTTCCCCTCTTTCCCCGACCAGGATACTCCCGAGGGCATCAACGAGGCCCTACTTTCACATTTTTTTCCCTCCACCACTCCTCCGGCCAACACTCCCCTCACTCTCTCTTCCTACCCTGATTACTTCCCTCTCAGTCAGGAAGAGGTCACGCTCGCCCTTTCAAAATCATCCAACACTTCCGCTCCTGGCCCTGACACGATCTCTTACGACGTATGGAAACAGCTTCACCGATCTCGCCCTTCCCTTCTCACCAAACTCCTCTCTCCTGTGTTACGTTATGGACATCACCCCGCCTCCCTGAAGAAGGCAAACGGCATTGTGTTAGATAAGCCTGGCAAGGCATCCTATGATACCCCTGCCTCCTTTAGGGTCATCGTTTTACTCGAGACTCTTTCCAAGATACTGGAGTGTGTCGTCGCTTTGCATCTCTCCCTCCTGGCCAGGCATGTAGGCCTGCTTCACCCTCACCAAACAGGATCCCTCCCGGGTCTCTCCACTTTCGACGCCACATCTACCCTCACCCATGAGGTTCGCCTCCCCCAGAGACTTGGTTCCAAGGTCTCATCTCTTTTCCTGGACATCAAGGGCGGCTTTGACAATGTCGACCCCAGCCAACTCACGTCAGCGCTGCAGGCCAAAGGGGCCCACAAATACCTTACTGCATGGGTTGGCAGCTTCCTTACCAGCCGCATGTGTAGACTTCTCTTTCAAGGTTCCCCAAGAATATTTTCTCCGGTCGCTGTGGGTACCCCCCAGGGCTCCCCCATCTCCCCCCTCCTCTTTGTTATTTACGTTTCTCCACTACAGCCTGTGATACCTAAGGGTATTGTGATCTCCTATGTGGACGATTTCGTGGTCACGGTTTCTTCCTCCTCTCACAGACGCAACGTTCAACTCCTCCAGGGCCACTACCGCTCTCTCTGCAGTATCGCGGCGCCCAGGGGGTTTACCTTCTCCGTCCCCAAAACTGAGCTCATTCACTGGCACACCCCTCAGGAGCGCTCGCCTCCCTCAACGGCGGGAGTCCGTTTTGACAACTTGTATTTCTCCCCCAAAGACACCGTAAGGTGGCTAGGATACTGGTTCACACCCCCTCTCTCCTCAAGTGCCCACTTCAGCAAGTGGCTGTCCCTCGCCCAGGGCACTTTCGACACGATTAAGAGACTCTCTCCTCCGGGGAAGGGTCTCCCTCCGTACCTCTGCCATAGGTTAGCTTCATCCCTTCTCGCCCCTGTTCTCTTGTATGGCTCAGACCTCTACACTCCCCTCGTGAGGATGCAGGATAAGTTGGACGTTTTTTGGCATCGCGTCCAAAGATGGGTCACCAACTGCTTCTCCTCCACTCCGATCCCCATATTGGCCATTGAGTCTTGCCTCCCCCCTCTCGTCCTCCTTATAGAACACCGACAACGCATGGCGGCCCTAAGGGTGGTCTGTTCGCCACCCGAAATCAATCCTGCGTCGGCCAGGCTACACAAGTCAGTCCCAAACCGGTCTTCCTACCGCTCCCCGCTCTCTCATCGCTCCTTGCTGGTCAAGTTGAACCCCGCCTACCGCCCCCTTATGTGGAAAACACCTCAGGTGACGATCCGCAAACACCTCCCCATCAATGAGATCGCCCACAGGGCGCTTCCCCTGCTTAAAAGCAGGACTTTCTTTCCTTCGTACAACCGTCAACTGGTCCCTACCCTATCCGTCCCCCCGGCGGACTCTCCCTCGGACTTGTACATCACCCTCAAAAAGGAATCCCGAGTGATCCTCCTCCTGCAGTGGCGCTCGCTTGCTCCTCCTCCCCCCGGCTATCCTTACCCACCTTCGCTCACGCCCCACCCCTTCATGGGCCTCCCCAAATTCATGGCCGGTCGCTTCCATCAAATGCGGTCTGGTAAAAGCTACCTCGCAGCCCATCCTTCCTGGTTTAATCGGGACACTCCCTCTCTCTGCCCCAGGTGCCGCGCCTCTGCTGAAACCTTTCAGCATGCCATCCTCCACTGCGAAGCCTGTCGCCGCTTGAAAGAGAGTCTCCTCCCGACCCTCACCTCGCTTGATGCCGCCTCGCCCATATGGTCCTCCAATCACGATATCGCCACCCTTTCTAGTTTTATCGCACTCACAGCCACCGGTTTCCCGCCCGACATGTTCCCCCCGAGCCCTGCTTTCAGTATTGCCCACAGCCCTACTCCCTCCCCTTCCTTCACCCCCTCGCCCCGCTTCAGGTTTTCTCCCGCGGAGGATATTTGATTTGTTTGGGTGTTTCTTTACTTGATATTTTAAGACGGAGATCGTGAGATTTGCTGGTTTTAAATATTTCTTTACTAGTTTATGATGTTTTCCCTTGGTTGGTTATTGCGTCATGGTTTGTCTACGCTTTGGACAATTGGGTGGTTAGGATTTTCTTTTGTTAGTTGTTTTTTATTATAGGTTTTGTTTACGCCATAGCTTACCGCTGCATGCGAGTTCTTTGTACCTTTAAACAAACGAATACATAACTTAAACAAAACAAACTCCCGAGCTATTTGAAAATTATCAAGCAACGGAGAAGAGATCTTATCAATTTAACAAGTTTTACGTTAGAAAAATCTTTATCACTTTACCTACCTCTATCTAAGACATTGAGCCTTTCTAGACAATCTCAGTCTACGATTAAGATCATCGGCCTGAGTTATCTCGCAAGACTTTGAGATAGGCTCCTGCCTAACATTGGCCTAGTATTTATCTATAAACCTTTTTACTACAGTATTTTCTTCTTCGAGAATATTAAGAGTATTGGTGGGAAAGAAAAAGTGTTTTTAGGTTGTTGTTGCGGGGTAGCAAACTCGAAGAGAAATTGAGCTAACTAGGCCGTAGTTCGAGGGTATCGAGATATGTCAGAAAGGCTCGGTAAAATAATTAGAAAGTCTATCGTTTCTCGAAGTTAGAAGATTTCTTAATAACTTGTTATATTGTTAAGGTCTCTTCTCCGTTGCTTGATTTCTCCTCAACCACCGGGGGAGAGCCCTTCTATTTATACAAAAGTTTGAACTACTTTCCTTTCTTAAGAACTTATGTATCTTTTAGTTTTTTAACTTTGTTCAGGAAAGTGCGAACACTGTTTGACCGTGAAAGTAATTGCCCTGCTCGAACTCAGAGAGTCTCCTGACTACTAATTTATCTGGGGGTGTTTCCACTCCACCAGTAGATAGTCTTTGATCTCTTCGTCCTAATAGACTATGGTTTAATATATGCAGCCTGCACGCGAACATACCAATAGTTCTCATGGAATACCGAGTGATCAGTTCGGATGGCCATCGTTCAAAGCAGCATGCATATATATGCAGCTGTACCGGCTATGTGATACAGTTCAAACATGTCATCATTCCAATCAGTGAGTTACTTCAAGGAACGTGAACTCTTCTGGTTGCCTGTGTAGCTACCACGGAGGCCTCTGGGTTCGTCCTACTTCTAGCGAGCTTTAGGGTTCAGATATACAGTCATCTTTGATGAAGGTGTATATCTCGTACTAATATAGGTAAGCTATTCTTGTATGTGTAACAGTTGTATAGGTATGCAAATCTATTAAGAGGGACTGAAAGAGGTGTTATTAGCTAGTTAACCAAAATAAACATTTTGTAATATATTTATAACTTCTATTAAAACCAAATAATAAAATAAGTTAAGTTAAATAAAAATAGACAATAGTAAAAGTTCAATTTTGCTGAACACCTGTATTTATGGAAATACAATAGTATTTTTGATTTAACTGATAAGCTATTTTCATGAAATGCAATAGTATTTTTTTACTGACACCTGCTGAACAGGCCCTTAACTTATGTCAAATAATATTATACTATTTTAAGGGTTAAATTCTTATACCCTTAATTTTTTTAGCTATACAATATTGAAATCAGATGTAGTTCTAAATCAGATCTTCTGATATGAATCAAATTACAATCATACATCATGATTCAGTAGTGACAGACCAAACATTTTTTTATTTCAAATTATGATATTAAGTCTAATCATATTTTCAAATCAGAAAAATTGTAGGCCAAATACCCCCTTAGTATCCCTTCTGTTGTAACAACTGACTTATCATGTTTTCCATCTGCTTCTCTCTTCGTTAGGGATAGCAAAAGGTTCAGCATGTTAGACATACCGGAAGGCTCCACGTTCCATTAGTGAATAAAGACCTATAGTTACCCTACCTTAGGATTCTGAGTTCAAAGGGACAAGCCAACACCCCCCTCCTGCAGGAGCGTTGTGACGGCTCTACATCGGCAGACACCGCCGTAGTTGCATCCCCTCACCAAAGAGATGCTCATTGAAGCTCTCCTCATAACCCCCATATACGTAGTGGCCGTTCATCTGACTGGATTCCGTTTACAGGATATATGAGGTAAGGCCTTTGATCAGGTGATGCAAGTGGTTTGAGCCAAATCGGTTGATGTCGCATAAGCTTACTGAGCACTAAAGATTGGAGTTGCAAAAGTGGTCACTAAGTGACTGGAGGCTGTTTTCAGACAATTGTTAAGCAACATCGTTCTATACTCCACGCTTCCGCGATGAAAGTTGCAGAAGTAAATTGTATTGTTGAAAGAGGTAGTTTGAGAAAACAAGCATACTGGCACTCACATACGTTACCAGTATTCTTCGGATACTGACAGAACGATATGATAAAGATATGACTATAGAGAGATAATGGCCATTAGTGCGACAATCGGAACAAGTCTATCTTAGGCCTTGCAGCTGTTGAGTGCAGGATACACCTGCAATGCTGAGAGGTTCGATAACAAAGCTAGCGCCTTTGTTGGTTCGATCATGGAGACCGTTCTGCGTATACAGTAGTAAGCAAGACTCCATGTTGATGAAGATGGATAGTAATGAATGGACTGGTATGTGGGAGCAGGGTCAGGAATACTCATAGTGTTGCGATTCGGAAGTGAAGTGAGATAACAGAATTGTCAGGGTCAAATGGTGTTCGCACCTTTGAAGAAAAAAAAGAAATTGTTAGTAGATATTTAGTTAGTATGAGAACTAGATGTAGCCCGGGACCACCCAGATACGGCATAAAAATATCAAGGTGCCTCATGAGCTATTTGAAAATCATCAAGCAACGGAGAAGAGATCTTATCAATATAAAATGTTTATGCTAGAAAATGTTTTATCACTCTACCTACTTCTACTTTAAATGTTGAGCCTTCCTAGACAATCTCTGTCTACGATAAAGATTATCGGCCTAAGCTAACTCGCAAGACTTTGAGATAGGCTCCCGCCTAATAAAGCAATCCTCCTAGTAGATAAAGATACATAGTTACCATACCTTGGGTTCTGAGTTGAAGGATGACAACCTAACACCTCCCTCCGACACCAGCATTGGGACAGCCCTACACCAGCAGATGCCATCGTAGTTGTATCCCCTTAGCAAAGACATGGTTCTTGAAACTCTCCTTGTAATCTTGTATATACTGTGGCCATTCATCTAATAGGATCTTGTTCATAAGATAGATAGGTGGTAACCTTTGCCGAGCTTATGCTAGTACTTTGAGCCAAATCGGTCAATATTACATAAAGTTACTGAGCACTTAAGACAATGGTCACGAAGGTGTTCACTACGTAATGGGACGTTTTTACCGATAATAGTCAAGCAACATTACTCTATACTCCATGCTCCAGTGATGGAAGTCGCAGAAGTGACTGATGTTATTGGAAGATGTGGTATGATTCCCGACATAGAATCAGACACACTTGCACTCACATACGTCAATAGTAACTAATGGTTACTAATAGAACTGTATGATAGTTATATGATGAAGAAGAGATAATAGTCATTGGTGGGATTATCAGGACAAATGTATTCTATGCCTCGCAGCTGTGAGATGCAAGTAGTAGCTGTTAGGCATACTGGAAGGCTCAGCCTTCCATTAAGGAATAAAGACCTATAGTTTTAACGACCCTATGATAGATAGCTACAATCACTATCACCTTAGCCCAAATGGTGTACCAAGTGGTAACCAGAGGTGGTATGGTCTGGTATACTTAGTATATAAATAGCTGGTAAACTTAGGATAAGGCCTAGGGAATAGTTGAGTGGCCTTGGGTGCTCTACATGGCAGGGTAACCTGTCGGGAATAAGTTCGCAAAAGTCAAGGAATTTATGGGTACATTACACAGACCTCCGAGATAACATTAGGTATTAACAGGAGGACTTCCGAAGCGGTTAAAGGCATAAGAGGGCAAAGTTACCCTACCCTGGGAATTTAACCATTATGCCTATTGAAAATATGTGGGATATTGCACTTGTCTTCGTAGAAGGTTGGTAACAATATTAAGAACACAATATAGTTTAAGACTGTAGAAGTATATTCCAAGCTTGCGTGATCTATCTAGATGAAAGGATTTTTTTTTTTGTTTAAGTCATGTATTCATTTGTTTAAAGGTACAAAGAACTCGCATGCAGCGGTAAGCTATGGCGTAAACAAAACCTATAATAAAACAACTAACAAAAGAAAATCCTATCCACCCAGTTCTCCAAAGCGTAGCCAAACCATGACGCAATTACCAACCAAGGGAAAACATCATAAACTTGGAAAGAAATATTCAAAACCAACAGATCTCACCATCCCCGTTTTAAAACAACAAGAAAAGAAACACCCAAACAAATCAAACATCCTCCGCGGGAGAAAACCTGAAGCGGGGCGAGGGGGAGAAGGGAGGGCAGGGAACAGGGCTGTGGGCAGTACTGGAAGTAAGGCTCGGGGGGAACATGTCGGGTGGGAAACTGGTGGCTGTGAGTGCGATAAATCTAGAAAGGGTGGCGATATCGTGATCGGAGGACCATAGGGGCGAGGCGGCATCAAGCGAGGTGAGGTTCGGGAGGAGACTCTCTTTCAGGCGGCGACGGGCCTCGCAGTGGAGGATGGCGTGCTCAAAGGTTTCAGCCGAGGCGCGGCACCTGGGGCAGAGAGAGGGAGTGTCCCGATTAAACCAGGAAGGATGGGCTGCGAGGTAGCTTTTACCAGACCGCATTTGATGGAAGCGACCGGCCATGAATTTGGGGAGGGCCATGAAGGGGTGGGGCGTGAGCGAAGGTGGGTAAGGATAGCCGGGGGGAGGAGGAGCAAGCGAGCGCCACTGCAGGAGGAGGATCGCTCGGGATTCTTTTTTGAGGGCGGTGTACGACTCCGAGGGAGAGTCCACCGGGGGATAGATAGGGTAGGGACCAGTTGACGGTTGTGCGAAAGAAAGAAAAGCCTGCCTTTAAGCAGGGGAAGCGTCCTGTGGGCGATCTCATTGATGGGGAGGTGTTTGCGGATCGTGACCTGAGGTGTCTTCCACATAAGGGGGCAGTGGGCGGGGTTCAACTTGACCAGCAGGGAGCGATGACAGAGCGGGGAGCGGTAAGAAGACCGGTTTGGGACTGATTTGTGAAGCCTGGCCGTCGCAGGATTAATTTCGGGTGGAGAGCAGACCATCCTCAGGGCGGCCATGCGTTGTTGGTGTTCTATAAGGAGGACAAGAGGGGGGAGGCAAGACTCGATGGCCAGTACGGGGATTGGGGTGGAGGAGAAGCAGTTGGTGACCCATCTCTGGACGCGATGCGAAAAAACGTCCAACTTATTTTGCATCCTCACGAGGGGAGTGTAGATGTCTGAGCCATATAGTAGAACAGGGGCGAGAAGGGACGAAGCTAATCTATGGCAGAGGTACGGAGGGAGAACCTTCCCCGGAGGAGAGAGTCTCTTGATGGGTGTCGAAAGCGCCCTGGGTAAGGGACAGCCTCTTGCTGAAGTGTGCACTCGAGGAGAGAGGGGGTGTGAACCAGTATCCTAGCCACCTTACCGTGTCCTTGGGGGAAAAGTGCAAGTCGGCCAACCGGACTCCCGCCGTTGAGGGAGGCGAGCGCTCCTGAGGGGTGCGCCAGTGAATGAACTCAGTTTTGGGGACGGAGAAGGTAAGGCCCCTGGGTGCCGCGATACTGCAGAGAGAGCGGTAGTGGCCCTGGAGGAGTTGAATGTTGCGTCTGTGGGAGGAGGAAGAGACCGTGACCACGAAATCATCCACATAGGAGATCACAATGCCCTTAGGCATCGTAGGATGTAGTGGAGAAACGTATATAACAAAGAGAAGGGGGGAGATGGGGGAGCCCTGGGGGTACCCACGGCGACCAGCGAAAATATTCTTGGGGAACCTTGAAAGAGAAGTCTACACAGGCGGTTGGTAAGGAAACTGCCAACCCACGCAGTAAGGTATTTGTGGGCCCCTTTGGCCCGCAGCGCCGACGTCAGCTGGCCGGGGTCGACATTGTCAAAGCCGCCCTTGATGTCTAGGAAAAGAGATGAGACCTTGGAACCAAGTCTGTGGAGGAGGCGAACCTCATGGGTGAGGGTAGATGTGGCGTCGAAAGTGGAGAGACCCGGGAGGGATCCTGTTTGGTGAGGGTGAAGCAGGCCTACATGCCTGGCCAGGAGGGAGAGACGGGAAGCGACGACTCGTTCCAGTATCTTGGAAAGAGTCTCGAGTAAAACAATAACCCTACAGGAGTCAGGGGTATCATAGGATGCCTTGCCAGGCTTATCTAACACAATGCCGTTTGCCTTCTTCAGGGAGGCGGGGTGATGTCCGTAACATAACAGAGGAGAGAGGAGATTGGTGAGGAGGGAAGGGCATGACCGATGAACCTGTTTCAATACAACGTAAGAGATCGAGTCAGGGCCAGGAGCGGAAGTGTGGGAGGATTTCGAAAGGGCGAGCGTAATCTCTTCCTGACTGAGAGGGAAGTAGTCAGGGTAGGGAGAGAGTGTGAGGGGAGTGTTGGCCGGAGGAGGGGTGGAGGAAAAAAAATGTGAAAGTAGGGCCTTGTTGATGCCCTCAGGAGTGTCCTGGTCAGGAAAGGAGGGGAACCTAGAGGCTTGCCTTCCAGAGGCGAGCTTCCTGGCTTCCCAGACTGATGAGGGGGTAAGGGACGAGAGGTAGGTAGACCAATGGGCGAACTTAGCCTTTCTAATGGCAGCAAAGTAGGGGCGTCTTGTTGAGGGTAGAGCTGACTGGTCATAGGAGTCTCTGGAGGTCCAGTATGTCCGAGAGGCCAAGTGGAAGGCAGATCTTAGGTGGGAGAGCAGAGGGGACCACCATGGTTTGGATCTGGGGGACGGGCGTGATACAGGAGTGTGGAGGAGATGAGGGTCCTGACTTTATTGGCATGGGTGTCAAACCACTCCTCAAAGGTGGAGGACAGACAAGCAGGCGGAGGAGGGGGAGGTATCAGGGAGGGGAGGGCGGGTAGGATACTGGACCAATCCGTTTTTGACCAGTTGGGGGACGGAGGTGGAAGCCTGAACCTGGGAGACTCCAGTGTGATGAGCACTGGGACATCGTCAGAGCCAGTCGAGGGGAGAGGTGTGTCCCAATGAGAGAACGAGAGGAAAAGCGGGCTGTTAGCGAAGGCAAGGTCCAGGACCGAGGGCCTGGCGTTGTGTGCGAAGGGGAAGTATGTATATAACCCAGGTTGGTTGAGGAGAGAGTAGCCATGTTCCGAAGCCTGGCTATAATAGGGGTGCGATAGGTTGTACTCCTTAGAGTCGAATGTGCGCAAAGGGTCGGCAGATGGATGATGCAAGTTGAGGTCGCCAACCACCATCGTCGGGAAAGCGTTATCTTGAAACAAATCAGGGGGAGAGATAGAACGAAAGGGGGTAGACTTGAGAGGGAGATTGTAGGCGTTGATAATCCTGAATCTGGTGAACTGGAGCTCAAAGAAGCCCTCTGGGGCAAATATGTAGATTGAAAACAAATTGGAACGGGTGACTGCGGCGGGTAGGAGCGAGGCCGAGTTTAGAAGGTGGGGGTGGACGTAGAAAGCCACCCTGGGTTTGGGGGTGGAGGGGTGAAAGCACTTGTATGTCGAGAAGGACGGGAGTTGACCTCTCCTGACGGGGGGGTCCTGGAGGGCTACTATCATAGGAGGGGAGGTTAACTGATTAACACTATTCATAAGGGATAAGAACACATCCCAGCTCCCAAGGCTGTTGTGTTGAACGATGGAAAAGGAACAAAGTGTCCCCCTGGCCGGCCGGGAAGACATGGTTGAGCTACTATTGTATTGCATTATCGGGCCCTGCCCGGATCATTGGAAGGAGCAGGGGATGGGCTGGGGGCCACCTGGGGGAGTGGGCCACCCGCCCCTGGAGTAGGGCGCAAAACCGAGGGAGGAGCTGCGGGACGAGTCGGACGTGGGGTGACCACCTCGAAGGCCGGGAGAAGTCTTCTGACAGTTGACGGAGCGGAGGGTCTAGGGGTTCCGGCAACGGCCTCACCCTCATCTTCAGTTGTATCCATGTCCCCTTCAGCAGGGGCAGGGGCGACGTGGCCCTGTGCGGGAGGTACCTCGTCAGTGGGGGGGGGGACGGCTGGGTCTAGCTGGGCAGGCAGAGTTAGTGGCAGGATGATCATCCCCGCAGTTAGCCCAGTGCGCAGGGGAAGCAGAGCAGCAATTTGCCACGGGGCGCAGGTTGCCCTCTTTGGGACATGTGGGGTTAGGGTAGTGGTGTTCCGTCTTGCGATGGTGCAGGGCACAGATTGAGCAGACGGGGTGGTCGTATTTACAGACGGGGGCCGTGTGGCCATATCTCTGGCAGTTGCGGCATCGAGTAGTTTTGTTGGCTGACTGAGCAGTTTTGATCTCCCTCTTGCGGAGAGAAGGAAGATGTTGCAGCCCATCTTTTTACCTTCCTCAGGGGTAGTTGTGACAAGAACCGAAGAGGCGAGTTTTAGAGAGCGGGCTTCAGGATCCGGGTTAAGAAAGCGAGCCGTGGTGATCTCGACGCCCTTGGCGTTGAGTATTGCAGTCCTGGGGTACACGAAGAGACCCTCATTGTCTTCAGGGAGGTAGCGGAGGGGCAGGCCGTGGATGGCGAACTGGCTTTCGTTGGGGGCGGTCCTGAACGGGAGCCACGGGGAGGAGCCGACTGGGAAGGACTTGTTCAAAAGTGCCGCAAGAGCACCGAAGAAGGGAGCGAGGTCGGAGGCAGGCGTAGAGGGGGAGACCCCCAAGAGGGTAACCGTACCATTTGAGTTGACTTTGGCTGTGAACGAGAGAGCGAAGGCGCAGTTGGACGAGCGCAGAACTTCTGCGGCTATATCAGGGAAGGTGGCGGCAATGGTCTCCCTATCTGGGTGAGGGAGGGGATCCTGTCTGGGTGCATAGAACCTCCTAGCCGCAGCTGGGAGAGTGGAGGCTTTGGAGCAGGAGGAGGAGGAAGCCGGAGAGGAAGAGGAGGAGGGAGGAGCGATGAAGGAGGCAACCCCCTGGGGGGAGGACTTCTTTTTTCCTTTCATCGGGGGGGCCATGACTTGTGCATAGGTCAGATGGGGGCAGGTAGGGTCTTGCACCCCAGGGAGGAAAGTGGAAACGGCAGGGTAACCCCCATTGGCGAAGTGGGAGGCCTCCCACAAGGTGGGGTGGGACTTGGCAAACACATCAGGGTTGCCAGAGTACCTATTGGTGGCGTGGTCGTGGCTGGGGAAGTCGGGGTGTAGGCCGGGCGTGGGGGCAGAGGGTCTCTTGGCCGGGGGGGATAGGGCAGGTGCCTGATTGGTTGGGGGGGGTGCAGGTCTGTGCGGCACGGGGGCTGTGCTGACCCTATGTGACAGGTCTCGAACCGAAGAGGTGATGGGGGCCAGCGAGGCGGTCAGCTCGTCTCTATTGGGGACTAAGTTTGCCACCTGGCTGATGGAGTCATGGGTGTGCGTGATGCGGTCGTTGAGGGTGTCAACCCTTTCGAGCAGAGAAGCCAATGCGTTGATCGTGGAGTAGAGAAGGGGGAGAATAATGGATTTGCCCGTAGAGAGGTCTCTACCAAGCTCAGAGCTTGTGGGGAGGGTGACCACTTCGTTGAAGCCCAGTTTGTTCAGAGTTTCACCGAGGAAATTCCTCATGTAAATACTTTGTTCAGAAGGAGGGGAGGTGGAGCTGGGCCTCGTGGAGGGCACCGAGGAAGGGGGGAGAGGGAAACCCTTTGGGGCACCATGGACGGACATTTTTGCAGCTCACAAAGTGTGCTAGACGTAGTGCAGCTCACTAAGAGTGCAAGAGGAGGCAGCTCACTGAGAGTGCAGAGTATCGTGAGATTTTGTACCAGAAGCAATGTGGTGTTGAGAAATGTAGGGGTAGGGAGATAGCGGAGGCGAAGCTTGATCTAGATGAAAGGATTTCTTTTTTTTTTTTTTGTTTAAGTCATGTATTCATTTGTTTTCGGCTGAGCCCGATAGGGCGAAGCTAACTAGGGACAAAGAACTCGCATGCATCCGAAATAGGATATGGCGTAAACAAACCCTCTGTGAAACCTCCTCTTACCGGCCTAAGGAAAAAACACAAACACCCCAAGTCTCTCTGGTTTGAGACCAACCGCACGCCAGCCACCTCGAAAGAAAAGAAAATCTACTAACTACAAGCAACTAGCAATAATCCTAAACAACAAAGCGGGGAGGAAATGAAAGGAAAACCCTAGCCGTGTACCAACCGAACAAAAGGAAACAATAAAAGCAACCCGTAAGGAAAACCAAAGCATGGCAAGGGGGAGGCAAGAACGTCCAAACTGGTCAACGTGAGCCAACATTACTTCCGGGACCAAGGCCAACTTCAGCCACCGAAATAGTGCAATAAGACGACGGAGGGGCCGAGGCGCCACCACGGGGAGGTGGATGGTGAGGGGAGAGGGTGGCATCAGGATGCCTCCAAGGAGAGTGTAGATAGCTGTAACCGAGCGACGGGAACGGGACACGGGACACGAGAGTGGACAACCCAAGAAGTGCGAGGGAGGGAGGACCATAACAGGATCACGACTTTTCGAAAAGCCGACCGTTCCGATCAATGATGCCAGAAGGGAGTGCGATATCAGGCAGCAGGACCACCGAGGCCACTACTTCGACGATAACCCGAAACTGCGACCGACCCATTGACGAGGGAAGACACCCGAGAGAGGAGGAGACCCACTATGAGGCAGGGGAGAAGAGTACGACAGAAGCAACGCGACGCAACCGAGAACCAAAGATAACTGAAGCGAAGCGATGCGACCGAAGGGAGAAGCAGCTCACGAAGAGTGCGGAGGGTGCAGCTCACTAAGAGTGCGAGGGGAGAAAGTGACGATAAAAAACCATGGTGGTGATTTCAATCGTTGGGAGGAGAGAAGCGGTGTTCGTTGGATCTAGATGAAAGGAAATCCAACCCCTTTTATATCCATCTGATGTTACACGAACATTAATAATACCCAAGGAAACTTCTAGAATCCACCAGTCCATACATGACCATTCTATTACAAGATAGGAAATCGTCCATTTTAACACTTCCCCTACGTTTCCATCCCTAATCTATCCAGAAATCCTTCAAATAAAACCCTCGCTAGTCCTTTAGTACATACATCTGCTAGGTTATCCTTCGTATCAACAGAAACAATCCTAATATCACCCTTATCCCTTAATTCCCTGACAAGATGATATTTAACATCGATGTGTTTGGTTCGGTCTGATATACCGCTGTTTTCGGTGAGTTTGACAGCGGCTTGATTGTCACAATGTATCGTAGGTGTGGTGTTGATCTTGTGTAGTGCTAATCCGCGTCGTACCTATATTTTTTGTTTTGATGCAAACGCGAGGGCAACATATTCGGCAACAGTGGTTAAGTCGGAAACCGTTTTCTGTTTCTTCGATCACCATATAACTGTATGTCTGTATGTTTGAATTATAAGACCGGTATAGGAATGTCGGTCAGTAAGGTTAGAGGCAAATGAGCTGTCACTATATACCCTGAGAGGTATCTCGTTGGTGTTATATTTATACGTTACGCCGTGAGTAGGTGTTCCTTTCAGGTATCGTAGTACTCTTTTCGCAGCCGCTAGGTGGGTTGTTGTTGGTTGTGAGGAGAATTGTCCTAGGAAGTGTGTAGCGTAAGCGATATCAGGACGGGTTGCCGTTGCTGCGTACATCAATGATCCTATCATGGATTGATATAGTTTCTGGTCGCATAGGTCTTCGTTTTCAGTCGCTTTTTTCAATATTGAACTGGTTTCAATCGGTGTTTTTACTAGGTTGCTATTGTCCATTCCGAATCATTCCAAGATTTCTGTGATATATCGTTCTTGATATAGTTTGATGTGTTCGGAGGTTTTTTCGATCTGCATACCAAGTAAAAGGGAGGTTTCAACGTTAGTGCATTTGAACCGTGATTGTAATGTCTCAATACATTGTTTGACGAGGTGTGATTTTCCGGTGATTAAAATATCGTCCACGTAAATGCAACAATATAAATCCTTGGTGGCAAGGATACAGGGATCGAAGTCGGTGACTGTTGGGTTCATATCTGTAAGGGCTTCGGTTAGGTGAAAGTACCATAGGCGAGGGGATTGTTTAAGGCCGTAAATCGCTTTGTGTAATCGCCACACTCTTCCTGGTTTCCGATATCCTTCGGGTAGTTCCAAGTAAGTCTCGCCGTCAATGTTACCGTAAAGGAATGCGCTTTTAATGTCTAGTTGTCGCAGGGTATAGTTTCGTTTGACCGATATACTTAGGAGAGTTCGCAGGGATTCGAATTGTGCTACTGAAGCATAGATGTCGTCGAAATCTTCCCCTGGTTTCTGACTGTATCCTTTAGCGCAATACCTTCCTTTTCGTCGTTCAATGGTACCATCTTTTTGAACCTTTGCTTTATAGACCCATCGTCCTTTTAGAACTGTCTTATCAGTTGGTTGATTAACTTCTTCCCCAACTCCTCTACTTTCCAATACTGCCATTTCTTCATCCATTCCCTTTTTCCATTCTTCGACTTCATCTGACTCCATTGCTTCTCGATAGGAATTTGGATCTGGAATGTGGTACATTAATCAGGCGAATTCCTTATTGTTGATCCTTGCCCGAAGGTTACTGATTTTTTCTTGTTGAAATTGTCTTCGAAGTACCTGTTGTTGTTTTCGATCTTCGATTTGGTTAGAATCAGTCATCTCAGTCATGTCTTTAGAAAATATGTCTGCTTCTTTCGACATCTTCTTTTGTATGGCTTTAATGGATCGTTCCATTTTTTCTTTCTCGAGTTGGATTTGTCCAACTGCTTTTTCTGTCAGTTTGACTTGTCGTGGCGATTGTCGAGTAGGTTCTTCAATGGGAAATGTTCCAGGTATTTCGGATGGTATGTCTATTGGAATAGTCTCTTTCGGAGTTGTTGTTTCGTAAGTTGTTAGTTTGTAGTGATATTTAAGCGAGACTCCTCTAATTCGATTAAACTTAACGTCCTTGGATTCGGTTATTGTATGTCGTTTGGGTATGTATATTCGAAATACTGTTGGATTGGAAGTGTATCCAACTAAATAACCTTCTTCCACGGTTTGGTCTAATTTACCTCGTTTA
>Ga0307509_10003374_pt1 | contig 24335 bp, 14 predicted proteins | sample 10_EM_MG_FD_202245 | JGI IMG/M metagenome (GOLD analysis project Ga0307509, IMG submission 202245) | Populus trichocarpa ectomycorrhiza microbial communities from riparian zone in the Pacific Northwest, United States - 10_EM | ecosystem: Host-associated > Plants > Roots > Unclassified | place... | reverse complement strand
TCATTTTCTGCTCTACTACATTGCCTTTATCAACCAACAAAACACTACCACGAGGACGCAAACATGGCGGTATATACCTTCTTGTCAGACCACACCTCCGCAGTCTTATCCAGTCAACTACATCCTCACAATACTCCATTACTCAGGCTGTTTCGCTTCCCTGCTTTCGCTTTGCAGCTGTTTACTATCCTCCCTATTCCCTCTCTGAGCAAAACTTAAAACACAATCTCAACCTCATTGGCCCTGTGGATCTTCTATTGGGCGATATAAACACCAAATTTCCATCCAACTCCACAGCCAGAACAAACATATCAAGTTCAAGCACCACAACCTGCTCAATCCTGTTTCAAACCTGGGCCGTCAATTGTGGTATTGTCCATATATCTGAAAACACACAAAACACCATTTCACACCAGATTCCTGACCACGTATTTGCATCAACACAAATTCAATCCGATATTACCCTCTATCTTGTTTCTACACGCCTACTTGCCTTCCAAACCGATCATCGATATCTATTGCATGTTCAATATCACCACAATGCACCCCCTACCACACCGCATTACACACCAATCCCCCCAATAGACTCTGTCCCTGGCCCAGTCCGCTTTCATATTCAGCGCCTACGAAAGCCTAAGGTTGTTCAGAAATTTCAAAAGAATTGGGCACTGATGGACAGTTTGTTTACCAGATTTCAGGGCTCTGAGGCCTTTGATGTTGACATGCTTGATGGTCTTCTCTGTTCCGCAGTACAAGGGATAGCAGAGACTGTCCTGGGTATCTATCACCCTGAAGATGCAAGAAAAAAGGAGGACCAAAGTGCGCAAAGGCTTGCCACACAATTGGATATGCCATCAAGCATACAACTTGTCAAGAGGGCCCAACGGACATCTGCTATAGGTTTAAAAATGGTTAGCGCTACCTCAACGTCAACACCGATGGCAGAGTGCATTGACCACTATTCCACAATATTCGATACCAGCGATCATAACCCGAATTTTCAAGCTATACGACCTGATCATACGCCAAATTCTCCTTCCCACTCTCGAAATGCATCTGTATCTTCTATACTACCCAACATCCCTTCATGTCCCACTTTTGATGAAGTTAGTGTGCTTGCATCTGGTCTTCTTGATACCGTTACTACAGACAAAATCAAGTTTCAACTTGGTCGAATGTCCAGCACCTCTTCCTGTGGTAGTGATGGGATTACAGTTATCATGTTACGCCACTTACTTGAAACAACCTTTCCCCAACATCTCTGTCAACTGTACCATGCATGTTTGCGGAGTGGACAAACACCAGCCCGATGGAATGAAGCCCTTGTTTACCCTTTATGCAAGGATCGCAAAAAGCCATACACTGCAACCAACTCGCGTCCCATTAGCATTCTGTGTCTATTCCGCAAACTCTTTGAGTCCCTTATCCTTCCAGTTATCTCAGTCTCAGAACATATAACCTACTCCGGTATCCAAGCTGGCTTTCGATCTGGCTACTCAACACTCACCAATGTTCTCACACTGCATCACCTGATTGAAGCAGACGCAGCACAACATATCGTGTTCCTTGATTTTGCCTCAGCTTTTGACAGGGTTGGCTGGACATACCTGCAACAAGAACTCCAAGCACAGGGGATGAATCCTCTGGTACTGCAACTTGTCTATCAGCTCATGTATCGGGATATGTCATACTCACTTATTGTCAATGGTTGCCAGTCTCAAAAACAACATCGTACTTGTGGCCTTCTCCAAGGATCTCCCCTCTCCCCCATCTTATTCAACCGCTTTATCAATAGTCTATTACAGTCACTCAATTGGAATAGTCAACCTACTTTTCCCTCCGCCTTGTTCTTTGCCGATGACGGAGTCCTTATTGCACCTACAATTACCAAGGCCCAAAGTCTTATAAACCAGGCATCTTCCTGGGCGGACAAGCATGGAATGTCCTTCAATATACCAAAATGTGGTTATATGGTTACCAATCAACCTATCCGTTCCTATCTACCCCATACACTCACTCTCGCCAACCAGCATATTCCTTTCGTTACTTGCTACAAGTATTTAGGAGTCATGTTTCAGCGTAAAGGAATTGATTTCCTGGAACAAGGAAATCTTCTCAACCAACGCGTTGCAAGTTGCCTTGCGGCTATGCGCTGGTTTTCAGACACCTGGGCCCCACGAATACGATTAAACATCTTCAAATGCATCCTTCTACCAACACTGGAATTTTCCCTTCCGCTCATCTATGCCAATTATCTCCGCGATAGGAAATGTCAGGAATGGATAACACTTACCAATACCTACAACAATTGTCTGACCTGGATAGCCGGTGGTACCGCCAAACGTCCTCACATTACATCACACCTATTAGGATTACTGCCATTTGTGGATCGAGCCCAGCACCTATTTACCAGGTTTTATCTACATCTCATAGCTATGTCTCCTTTGAACCCACTAAGGTCTATTCTCGATCGCAATAACTGGTACCCCAAGTCAAATCACTCTATGCCAATTCATAAACATGGCCCTCTGCTCTGCCACTTTCTCAATTCCCCTCCCGCATTCATCAAATACCTTTCCAACTTGCAACAAACACCCCTCAGTGTTGTCCGTCAGCAGGTTCTTGATGAACTATCAACCAAGAAGTTTACTCAAATCCATTCTACTATCGGTCCTCACTCTTCAAAGCTATTACAAGTTTGCATGGTTACAAACAGAGTACCTGGCCTGGACTGTGATGTAGTCCTCACTGCACCTGCTGCAGATCAAGCACGATTCCTGGCATGGCGACGTGGGGTATTTGGCTGGGGACGCAAATGCCTTTGTGGAGAACGCTTCGACCGTGGACATACCAAGTGTATGCCATATCCTCATCCCGGCCTAACTGAAGAGCAACAGTTCATCTATGAACTTGACCGCTACCTAATCGACCCCAACACCAAGTACACTATTGTGGACTATCTTCTCAACAACAAACTCTGGAACCAGGCACGAAATATCCTCAACGCGTGGACACTTAACATGTCCAACCTACTAAGGTCCAATACTACTCACCATTAGTACTGGCACTATTGAAAAATACAAAAACAATGTTTCTACATTGGTATTGTATCTTGATTGTTCCGTTTCTGTTCACTGTTATGCTTTCATATCTTTTATTATCTTTTAACACTTTTCCCCATTATAAACTTATTTGCCTTGTTTATTTACGATATTTATTTCTTCCCTTTCTTTGATCCTGATTTATCGCATATATTTTACTTACCGATTCAGTTTCTTTTATCTTATTTCTTATTACTTTACATCAAGTTTATCTGACATTTTCTCTCTTTGTTTCTACAAAAGTCCTTCTTTTATTTATGAACCCCTTCCTAACACACTATTCCTTGACTGCTATTTCTTTCTATAAAAGATCTTATTATCTTCTCTTAGTTAAAAGTACTGCTTTTCTACTCGGCCATCAGGTAGGGCCTTGTACTCCTGATCCCGCATGCCTCTGAGTAGGCCTTATTTGCTCAGCCTCGTTTCGGCTCCAGCAGGTCTCTGCTGACTCTCGATTCGTTTCCAGTACTAATACTTAGGTATTAGTACCCGCATGTGTGCCTGGTATGGGCCTTATACCTACCCGCTTCTGATGTTCTGCTGCTGTTTCCTTCATCTCAGTTGCTTCTGCCTATGTAGTTGTCTCCTCACTTGTTGTGTCATGCTCCAGGCTTGGTGATGTTCGTGTCGACTGTGTACCTAGTGAGCTTGCTGCTACGTTCCTGTCTCTAAGATCAATATACTTAACTCCTAACCCTAACCCTCACCACTCGTTTCAGCTCAATCTGCACATTGAATCCGAACTTCCCATTGGTATTTCACAGTGCAGGTCGTTGTCCCGCCTCGGCACTCCCTTTGAATGAAGGACCACGACCGCTAGATCTCAAGGGCCCGAGTGCATGCCCTGGAGGGGGCATAGGTGAGCCAGCACACTTCAGTATAGCCGTGCTAGATGGGGGCTAGCACTGGCAGGAGTTTGCCGGTGGCACAGTAGGTCGTGGCGAGTGTTGACCAGGCTTCTGCACGGGGGGGTGTGAGGAGGTTTATAGGTTTAGTAAGATTCAACACAAAGGCATTTACAGTAAGTGATGTTGAGAGCGCAAAGGGGATGTTCCAGTGTGTTTCTTGGAGCAAGGAGAAGAGGTCATGGTCTTCTGGCAGGATGCTCATCAGGGTTAGGGGGCAGGCAATGAGGCTTGGTAAGGTTGGGAAACCAGGCTCTGTAAGTTTCTCCCTGAGCATGCTGGTGTGTGGCCAGAGTTTGTCGAACCAGCAGGACATCCCAATTATTTCCTCTTCATCCCATTGCAATTCAGTTTCCACTTGTCCCAAGAAAAGTAGATCTGCCCTCGTGTTGTCAGCATCCCGGCGGGCGAAATACTCTCGTGAATTGGTCCTATTGAATTTACTCTTGCTCATATTCTCTCAGGTAACCTGTGGAAGGGCCGTAAGTGGATATCTTCTACTCCTTGGTCTTCGGATCTGTTTCAAATTCATCGGGCTTTAGGAACCTGGAAGTCACAGGAGGCTTGTAGGCTTTCCCAAAAACTGCGCCTTGAGTCACGAACCGTTTGAAGGGCCCCCTCCGGATTCCTCGGTCACCCCGGGATTCCGATTTTTCTAGGGAACTTGGAGCTGAAGCTGGGGTAGAGGAAGTGCAGGGTTGCGTGCTCAATTCCCCCGATGTTGGCGTCTACTGGGAGCAGCTCGTTAGCCTTTTCGGGGGAGAAGTCCTGGAGGGTTAGTTCTTGAGTCTGAAAGGATTAAGAGAATAATATAGTTATGGGCAAACAAAGTTATGGCAACGAGAGTCGGATTTTGGCCTGTTTTTATATTGATCAGCGCCAATACCTGAGGTCCATTGCGCCAAACTTGAACACTTGTCGACTGGAGCTGGTGTTTATGCACGTTGATCCCCATAATGAAGAACAGTTAGTTAAGTACTTACCGCAATCTACTAGTATAGTATCTAACTTCCATTTAGCCCCCTCAACACTTTGGGCAAGGTGTCTATCCATTCCTTCATCAACGTTAGTGGATTACCCCCTTTAGGCCCGAGCTCTTCAATCTCTAGTAATACCACGAGCAAATCTTCCCCCATTGCGGGCGCAATCTCACAGCTTTCACACCGAACTACAGGTATGAGCGCCCCCTAGTATCTTTGTCGGCTGGCGAGCTAACTATTAAGTTTTCTTATTAGCTCGGCTTTGGTCGGCGGCAATCCTGCTGGTACCCTTGGCTGTCCACATTTCGCCCCGGACTCGCTGTCGGTCATGAGTGACATATCATAACCGCTTAAGTCCCACTTCTACACCCCTCCTTCTCTCCTCTTTTTCTCTTCTCTCTCGCTTCCTCTCTTCTTCTTCTCTCTCTCTTCCTCTCTTCCTCTTTTCTAGTAGACTATTTTTCCCCAGATCTTGCCAATAAATCCAGCTACTCTGGTTTTATATGTCGACCCGCACCACTTGGTGGCTCTTATGGTCCAAACCTATGAGAAAAACCAGGACGGCTCTTATCGCAGCTTTGAATCTGCATCTCTCATCAGACAAGGGATTTCAGATGATCACGAGACTACCCTTCGCACTATTCCAGTCTTGGATGCTATTTCAAGCAGTGTTCGCAAGCAGCCAGGTCTGCCTGCAGATAACCGGCCGGCTTTTCAGTCCGGCCAGGCCTGGCCAGTGTGAGACAGACCTGGGCTTCGTAGGCCAGGCTTCATGGGTGCCTGGCGGCGGCGGCAGCCTTTCGGTATATTCCATGTGACAAGTCAATATTTCGTTGATGTGTGGGTGATATCTGAAGATGCTGCCAGATATCTGAAAATGCCGCCAGATATCTGGTGGTTTTTCAGGCTTGAGCCACACTATTTATACTTAATAATAATATTCTGATAGGTTTTAGATATCCAGGTAGACAGAGAAGAGGTAGTTGCTTGTTTTCTTTTGTTACTCGATTTAATGCTATAGCACGTTGAGAAAATTAGGGCCTGTTTGGATGTAACGGTTCCGTTCCGTTCCCCCATACAAATTGCCCTTTCCCTTCCCTTTCAAACTGGAGAGAAGGCCATTTTCGCAATAGAAACGGTCGCTAAACAGGCCATTAACCATTCACGCATGATGGACGGCAACAGAACTCTCTTCATTACCTTGCCCTTTCAACACTACAGAGAAATTTCGCCAGGTCGGATATTAATTTCTACTAGGTATTCTACTATGGATTTACATTTTTAATTTATTTTTTTGGTTTCCACACTTGTGGGGCTGGTGGGGGAGCGCCGTTCTCATGTTAGTTAGCCATGAGCAGGATCATGAGAGCAGGGATGAATGGAAAGAAAGTTTCCTCCTTGGTTGCGCGTTGATCCACTCTGTTCTGGCCGTAACTCTTTGCCTTTTAGTGAGCCTATCTCAATCACATCTTATCACTCGAAAGTATGCAGATATCTGCAGTCCGGCCAGGCCTGGTCAGATAGACCAGCCGCCCTAAACCCAAGCCTGACCGGACTGGCCGCTAGCGAACGCTGATTGCTAGTATATGTGTTCATCGTGAGAGCTCTCAAGTTATAGCAGTCGCCTTACAAGTAAACTCAACAGAGAGGACAATCCGTCCAACGATCAGTGAAAACCATGGTGTTGGAAGTCCTGTATTCAGCCATCTGGAAAGTGCATGGGAAAAGCTACAAACCCTATCAAAAATGTATGCCGCCCAGAAGGAACAAGCATTGAACAAGGATAAGACCCTTCCTTTGAGAATTGTAATATTTCGTAAAATATACAAGTTTTGCTTAATAAAGCAAATAAAGCAAATAAAGCGAGGGGAGAAGTGGTTAGTATTGAGAACGAGCCAAGCAGACTCAAGTCCTTCAAAACTGGGGGTGCCTCATGCCCAGGTGGTCACTAGGCTCAAGCGGGATTGAGTCTCTTGCTATATACAATTGTTGGTTGCTATAATAGTAGTGTGTACTGGATTTTCTTTTTAGTAGTATCCGGAATATTGGCGCTGGTTTGTATAGGTTTTGGTGCCAAGCTGTCCAGATACTTAAAAAAATGACTAGTAGAGGTATTGTTTCTTGGCGACTCCAGCCGGCTCGTAAACAATACTAGAAGTAGTGGCATGGCCTACTCAAATTCCTGCAAAGGCTCGCTGAATACAGTGGAAAAGCTTCTGAATAATTTGAGAACGAATTCCTTAATGTTGTAGATAACCTCCACATATCCAACAGATTATTCATCATGTCCATATCGGTGTCCAAGACCCCATCAGGAATTCAGACAGGACTTGGATGAGTGTAAACTAGTATATGCTCTAAGTATTTGGGTCAACCAGAATGCACAGCTTGTACTTGCAGATAGGCCGAGACTTGGCTGTGAGATTCTCACCCAAAAGTTAAATTGTATGTCTCCTCTACTTCATATTACTTCTCAGATACAAAAGGATTTGGACAAGCTACAGATTCCTAGGCCGATGTTCTACCAATTACCTATATGAAGAACTATGCTAACTTCACTTTTGCACTAGTATTTCATAATAATCCAGATATGGCATTTGTGTCACAAATCGTGACTAGGCAAGGCAGATTTTACATGACTAATACTTATTAGTTATAAGGTATGTTGGTTTCCCACTATGACGTCGCTTGACTTATTGCATTTCACATGACAGTGCACTTGCTAGTCATTGTTATATTATGATTGGTTAAATTGTTTCATGACTCACGATTGTGATGTCATACGATGTAATGACTTTCGCACATGACTCAGTTTATGAGTCTTGGGATTCACGCATATGGCTCATTTTTAGTATATGACTTGTTTATAGGTTTTGATAGGTTAACGGATAGTGAGCAGTTGACTCAGGAGAGTCAACTGATGGATTTCATACTATAACTCGCTATGAGTCATGGAGGTTGTATGATACGAGGTAATGAGTCACCAGGGTTAGGGGTATAGGAAGATCCCTATATAAGGATCTTGGTTCCGACCAAGAGATAGAATCTTCACTCAACTATCAAAGTACTTTTCAATAATAGATGTTGCAATACGATTATTATTACTCTCTTTACATCTACTCCTCCTCTACGAGAGCCTACACTCTGGAAAGAACCTGGAGACTATTGTCACAGTCTCAGCAATGGGTTGCCCGACATAGAACTATTGTCATAGTTCTATCAAGATATGATGATCCACCCTTCTTACTATCTGAAGACATAGTATCCTGTGACAAATCACTCAAAGACAAGGAAACCAGTCTCGTACTATCTGAAGAGATAGTACTCCCCGACTCTCTGGTACAGGAAAACAAGCCCCACTTACACAAGAAGGCAACTGTGATTGCCTGTTGAATTTAGGATCAACAATAGAATTGTTACAATTTCATTTTCACGGCTTGATCGAAAAATTCATCTTCTATACCTGCCATATTGAATCACTCCTTGATTTTTCAAACTTTCCTGACCTCCTGCCCACACTTGAATATCAGATGATAATTATTACTATACCAAAAATAACCCATACGGTGCAATTATCTGGGTTGAGATGTCAGTGGCGATTCTTTTTAGAGACCATAACTGGTGCATCTCTCAGTTCACACAAGGATCTTTCAAAGATACTTTCAAATACATATAATAAATGGGAAAAAACTTTGTCAGTACCCTGTCTACTGTAAATGTAAACTTATTCAGTTCCTCATATGTAGGCATAATACGCAATGAGAGAACGTTCCTAGCTTCAACTATATTGAGATATCCAAACCTGGCTGTAGCCGATGTCAGATTTGAATGCAATCCTGTAATCAAGTGAGTGATCAACTATTTTATATAAAAAGGTCCTATAAGATATCGTACTGACCTTCAGAACTGTGAGTCGAAATTGGACTCGGACCTATATGGGAAATTCTGGCAGAAGGGCCACTATGGAATATTACATACCAAAAGCCTCTTGGGGAGGTAATGAAGGATAACATCTGCTACAAGTATATTGACTTTTGCCAGAAGCGGAAGAAGCGTCATAGACATGACTCCGATAGCACTATTCCAACTTTAGTCTCTGTTACAAACTGTTGAAATCTGGGTTTGATAAAATCCCTCAATTCTTACTTTGCTGAACTTTTGGGAACTAATGTATAGAGTACTACCTCAGGCGAGACTCTTTTATTATGTTCCTGTGTATATCGTTCAATCATTATATAATTTTACTAGACTTAGGCTAAATGCAGAGTGGGAAGGGGCATTTTCTATTAGGATGAGTGGCTAATAAGAGAAGAGAATAGCTCTATATAACTAAATCAGCAATAGCTGACTTCCCTCATCATTTCTTTCATCTTTCTTGTCTTCAGATATTTCTAGCTGAATGTTTGCAAATCAATTATAAGACATTCTTTTTCCATGTGCTGTTTCCATCCTTCTGTGATAGCAGATGACGTGCAATTTCCTGCTCCACTTGAAGCAAATACATTGTTGTCAGTGTTCTTGTTTTTCAGTACCTTGTATTTGCTTGTCCTATTTGGTTCTGCCAGACTGTAAAGTAAATTCAATAAAAACACCACTATATCGCTCATGTACCAAATGGCCTAAAGACTATACAAGATTTCTAATGCTCTATCACAGGAAACCACATGCACATGTAGAACCAGTAGCTGCTCGCGCACTGAGTTTGCTAATGGCAGTACTCCTTTCTCTCAGAAAATCATTTCTAGAATTTTTCCTAAAGCTTCCCAGAAACCCTGTAATATATAGCCATGCCTGTAAGGTTCTCATCCCCTTCCTTGTGCCTTGAGCAGTATTCTTAGCCATACTAGGCTCTTGTAGGGTCTGACTGCCAAGAGAGGGGGAGGGGATGGAAAGGCCAACCATGGTCCGTCCTTGTCTGGAAAATCATCAGGCTGGCATGCCCTGCAATGTAAGCCAAATTAGGATAGGAGACTGCAAGGAACTATATGGCAGAGGCTTTTGTCCAATTCAATTATTTCTTGTGCCAAGCAGATACAGAGATATGTATACAATACAATAAAATAAGCCTGTTATCCTGTTCTAACTACTGGAAGGAATGTACAATTGAATAGATAGTGTCTTCTAAAGGCCCATCATTCCAAGAAGTGGAAAGTAGACAATATACAGGAAATATGTTAGTCCCTCAAAGCAGCAGCCATGAAGTACAAAATTTATCTCTATAATTCCTGATATATTCTCATGTACCAGAACCTGCTATGAATAAAGTCTTTCCCCCAACCAATCACTACAACGTTATTATACAACCTCATCATCTATGATAGCTATTAAGTTGCATTTCCATCTCTTGTTCCATCAATCTCAAACAAGTTACAATGGAAGAAAGAAAAGCAACAACAACAAACACCAAAAACAAAGGAAACACAATTGTAGTAAACATAATACCCTAGTATAAAGAGCAAAATATTTGAAAAATAATGCAAAATATGACTGCCCAGGATCTAATTACTTGTGGTTGACCATATCGGATGTAAAAAGTAGACGAATGTGGAGATGGAAGAGTCACTAGTGCGTCATGTTACGAGAATAGTCAATATAGTATAGGACACAGTATCCTGTATGACTGCTAAGTCAATTGTGTATATTAGTAACTGGTTCTCACCGGAGATGGGAAAGAGGAATGTAGTGGTAGACTTCACTTTTTCACTGACAAGCAAGCATATCTCACAACAGGTTCTGAGTGCGGATTAGTGCACCTATCTCTACACCTCTATAATGTCGAATAGTTCACTCGGTCCAAATCTTAGTGGCATTTGCCCAGAGAATAACTATCACTGCAAGTATAGTTTAACACATGTACTTCTACTAACCAATTACCACTGATTTTTCCAAGACCTTCAAGCCTTTCTGGAAATTGAAAAAGCATTCAGGATTGTCATGCAAGAAGACAAACCACCTGCAAATTCAGCTCAACGATATTCTTCCTGGGAAGAATGTCTGGTCAAGGCCAATGTAATGATATTAATCTCTTGTGGTCCAGCTACATGTCAGCAGATCAATCTTGTTATAGATCACTGGAATATGTAGCAAACTCTGGGGGCAAAATATGTTTCAGCATCCTCAAGAGCCAGAATATTTGCCCTGAGAGGATGCTTTAACCGCTAGTTTGTCTCTCAGTTCTCCTAGTCACTGCCTTTCTTACTGAGCTAACCAAGCTACACTATCAGCTTGCTGGATCTACAGAGGAGGTTACTGAGACGACTTTCATTTCTCAAATAGTTCGTGACCTACTTAACAAATACGATACGATTGTCCAAATAATATTCTCATTTCAACCTTGACTGCGGATAACTTTCTTACTGGAAACGTTGAACAGAAAACAGAGCTCTCAAATAAACAGGTTCAGCTATTGGGTACAATCTTAGCAGACTCAGCCAATAGTGCTCTGCTGCCAAATACTTATACAACTGCTCTCTTTATCAACTTCTTCAGGAATAATAGCCACTCCAGCTAGTCATGCTCTGGTCCATGGGGAAGGTCAAGTAGTAGCTGAGGATGATGATTTTGGCCTGGCTAAAGGACACATAATCAGTGTAGAGAAAGGAGCTACTGGTATTGTACTCAGGAAGAATCTACACAGCAGGCATGCCGCTAACGAATGCTGGCAGAATATCTTAAACAGAAAGGTCCTCTAGCACCATCCGCCAGCAATGCTACGGTCGATATCGAGGAACCTACTGCTTTAGTAGCAACTGGGAAAGAAAGGTGAGACTTGCCCAGGAATTGGGCTGATGAGTCTGGAGTATGCCACCATATATGGCTGGGAAGACGTGCCTTCCACAACTTAAAAGTACTGAGTAGACTAGTTGCTCTCACACTTGGTGATAGTAGTATATTATTAGTGAAGGCACAAGGCCTAGTTTCATACGAGTGAAGACAATTGTGGGACAAGATGTCTTGGCAGGCCTCGATTTCTTCGCAATCCCTATCATATTAAATTATAAATAAATCAATAGACAAGCAAAACAAACCAAAGATTAATAAAATGAAAATATAGCTAAGATAAATAAGCTACCAAGGAGTTAGACCTCCATGGTGTCTACAAGGAGTAACAATCCGGTTAGGCATTCCATCTATCCATCTTGAGATTCTTCACCAGGGCAGCTCCTCCCAAATCTGCTGCGCAAGGGAACTAACCTGATCTCAGCCATGGGGGCGGTGGGCGGGGTCTCAGGAGGCTTTTCTGAAGCGGTCTTTCCATAGGGCCCAAATGTTCTCGATGGCATTCATATCGGGTGAGTGGAGAGCCCCATTCATACGTCGTATTCTATTCATGTAACGAAACATGCGTGTATATCGTGAGGTATGATATAGAGCCCTATCCTCGATTGTCTGAGCACCTCCTTCCATGCCACCCATCTTCTGATATAGGGGTAGAAGGTGAGGGATGAGAATCTCATTTACGTATTAAATAGAGTTTAACCAAAGCTTATCTCTAAAGCTTGTCCGCTACTTTTCCTCTCCTTTGCCTATAGGAACAAGCTGGGTATACCCAGTATAGGAGAAGGCGGCGAAGAACTAGATAATCAGGTGTTTACCAGTACAGGTAGGAGCAAGATGTCTTTTCTCGAATTTGGTTCCCGGCTTGTGGCTGACCTTTGCTCTTTGAGAACTATGACCAATCTGAAGATAAACTTCATCGGTATAAACATGCTGTCGCTACCACTCGTTTGGCTGTGAGCATTGTCGGCGCGCAAACCCATTCCTCTGCTGCCTATTCTTATTGGTATACCAGGGCTTCCTCCTGCATACCCGAACCCACAGATTTCCTTCGCGAAGAGTATCTCCAATCAGCCGGTCGGATACATTAAGGCTTGAAGCAGTAGCAATTTCTACAATAGTCGGATGTGGCCCCTGCGTAGCCAGAAGCCTCACGAACCGGCGATCACTTTCCAACAGTTTTTTTGACCAACCCGAGGGTGTGGCCTGATATATTTTGCCTGCTTTCTCAAAGGAGCTCACGATGCGCTAGGAAGTCTATTTCGAAATACCGAGTTCATCTGCGATTTCTCGCTGGGATTCCCCCTCTGCATGCTTTTTGATTATCTCAACCTTTTCTGTGGTGTTCAAATGCCTCAGCTTTGGCTTTTCATGTCGTGACATGTTCGATTGCTGATACTATTTAAAGTTGAAGTTGTTGGATTTGTTTTTAGATACAGGGTTTGTCAAGCCTCATGGCCCACAATTTTCTTCACGCAGAGGTTTGACTTCTACTATCCAAGTCACACTATATTGATATTAAAGCAAGCTATTGACCATTGATGAAGTTCTCTCTCCATTCAATTAGTTCTCTGTCAAGCGAATTTGAAATTGCCTTCTGAGAAGGAGTCTGTTATATCTCTCGTCAAAAGATAGGATCCAAAGAAGTTCCAATTGCTCAACTCCAACAAGGCCTACGGAGACTCTCTGGTAATCCTAGTCTAAAGTCATGAACACTGCCAATCCAGTCTCCAGTTGCGAGTCAGAAAGATTCTACAATAGCCGCTCTTGTTTCCTCAGATGCAGAATATCCTACAAGTGATCTCTTAAGGTAATTTACGGCCATGCGGCTCTTCGCCGGGATGCGGCTTACCATGGCAACCACAGGAACATCAAATATATATTTGATTATCTTTATACATTGTACTAGTAAGATAATGAAAATTTGTTAAATAGTACTTTTGAATATGCAGATTCAGAATCTGGTATTTTCATTTGATAATAAAAGACTCTTCTTCTTGTATATTAACTTTAGTCTGAACTGGTTGAAATACCATTTTTTCTACAATAGTCGCAGAGAAAGTTGAAATCAACAGCAAATATGATAGTTTACAGATGTAATAAGATCTTATAGGGCTAGTATTTGATATCAAAAGTGTTTTATTATTGGCTTGTAGCTATGTTGGAAGATGCTGTGACGGTAAAAACAAGAATTGCGAAATAGATACTCTATAAATTGAATAAGATGATATCTGCTAATGCGGTTTACCTAAGATTCTAATACTTACTGATATACTTCAATTAAGTAATTCTAGATATATTATAAACTTTCAAGACAGTTGGTGAAGTCTTGCATATAGTATTTAATATTGATTAGAAAGTGATTTCGAAGGAAATAATATCCTTTAGCTACAACAATCAAGGCTACATAAGCCGGATGAGGCTAAAAGCTGAGTTATAGTATCTACTAATACATTTGAAGCTATCTAATACATTTTAGTGAGATTGGGTATTGGGATTTGGAGATTTTGCATCACAACTCCAAAAATACTATATATCAAGAGCAAAATTCAGTGTTTTACAGTTCAGTTGTGAAATCTCCAAATCCCAATATCCACTCTGACTAAAACCTCTTAGATAGCTTTAAATATATTAGCAGATACCATAACGCAGCTTTTAGCCTCATCCTGCACATGTAGCCTCCATGGTTGTGGCTAAAGAGTATTATTTCCTACTAAATTACTTACCAATAATTATAGAATAAAATTTGCAGGACTTAACCAACTGTCTTGAAAGTTTATATCATATCTAGAATTACTTAATTGAACTATATCAGAAAGTAATGGAATCTTAAGTAAACCTCATGAGCAGATATCAGCTTATCCAGTTTATAGGGTATATATTTCACTATTCTTGTTTTTACCGTCACAGCATCTTCCAACATAGCTACAAGCCAATAATAAAACACTTTTGATATCAAATACTAGCCCTATAAGATCTTATTACATCTGTAAACTATCATATTTGCTGTTGATTTCAACTTTCTCTGCGACTATTGTAGAAAAAATGGTATTTCAACCAGTTCAGACTAAAGTTAATATACAAGAAGAAGAGTCTTTTATTATCAAATGAAAATACCAGATTCTGAATCTGCATATTCAAAAGTACTATTTAACAAATTTTCATTATCTTACTAGTACAATGTATAAAGATAATCAAATATATACCTGATGTTCCTGTGCTTGGCATGGTGAGCCGCATCCCGGCGAAGAGCCGCATGGCCGTAAATTACATTACTTTCTATAACACCTAGCAAGAGTGATGAGCTTGTTATTCTATGGCACCAAAGGTTAGGACACTTATACTTTGCTGCACTTAAGTCTATACTAGGCAGCAAGACTCCACTTGGTTCTACCATTTGTGAGACTGTGTGAAAACGAAGCACCATCGGCAGTTTATCCAAAATCCAGTACCTTGTGCAACAAGGCCTTTTAAACTTATCTATTCGAATATTTGTAGCCCTTTCGAATGCTTGTCCTTCTCAGGTGTCAAGATACTTTATCCTCTATCCCTTCGCTTGTAGTACAATTTAGGCCATCACAACAACCGATCACATCAGCAAAAAGCATTATTTTGCATTTTAGCTCTTCCTATGCATCCTAACTCTTGCTCAACCCCAGTTTGCATCCTGTAATCCCTGTTTGCATCCTGAAAAGCAATTATAAGGACAAAATTACGCTAAGGACAAAATGCGTTGGTTTATAAGATAAATAGTAGTTTATTCTAGTTTTGGTTAGAATCTTGGACATTATATCCTACAGATGACGGACTAATAGAAGATTGAAATAATTTGCATAGTAAATTGACCACTGTACTTTGAACTCCTGCATGTACCCAAAATAGTTGGCCTTTGAAACTGCCATCAAGTGCAAATAATGTGAAATCGACTACTAGCAAGCTGGCCAAAATATACTGTCAGGATGCACAGGAAGATAATTTGGTGTATTCAGGATGCACAGGATGCATGAGGAAGTGTCAGGAAGCGTCCGGATGTAAACTCTTTCCTTTTGCTCATTCAGATCTCTTATACTTCTTTAATGTACAACCAAAACAATAAAATATAGCTTAGAAAAATATATATAATTATCTTCAGTACTGCTACAAAGGAATCTCAATTTATCCGATATTTTTCTTTCAATCCACTATCGTAGTTTTGGGTTTAAATAAAACAAGAGATTATTCCTTCTGTTGATATGGAAAAATCCCACACATTGACTAAAATTAAGTAACTAAAAAGAGAGAGTCCTATTATAATCTGTAGAGATTTCTTTCTCTGTCAGATTTTTTTTCCACTTAATTATATTAAAATTAGGGTTGAGATGAGGGGCTAGAATTTACAGGTCAAGATTTACTAGTTTTTAGTAAACCATGCCATCAAAAACCTGTTGTCATCCACATAAAATACAACAGAAATAACAAAACAATGCACAAACCACAGACTTTTAATTACTTAAATATCACTTCTGAGATGGTCAATAAATATTACAATCATGGAGAGATGATAATTGTGTAGCAAAGGGTCTTGGAGCTAAGATTTATAGAATAATACTGATTCTTGGAGGATCTATTTGGGTTTACTTCTAAGTGGAACTTCAGTATGGAGAAAGTGGCCTCACAGAGACACCAGATTATTATTCAAATACAAGAGATATTATATTCCTATTATATCAGATAAAGTTTTCACATGGTAGAGCACCTAAAATATATTCTGTAGATTTTTCATGTGCCTTGTTGTGGTGTTGTTGGCATAGGAAAGTTTACTATGGTCCCTCAGGACTATAAAATCCCATTGCTACAAGCCATGGGATACAGAGGACTATACGCTGTTTTGATTTGTCTTTTTTCTCCGAACCAAGAAAGCAAATCAGGTTACTAGCCACTTTCAAGAGTTTGGCAACAGAATTCAAAAGTATCTTCCTATATTGACAGATATCAAGGTTCAGGTGTGATAAAGGAAAGGTTGAATACAATATTACTTTTATTCAAGGCATTCTGAGTTCTACAGGTATTCTGTTTCAGTCTACACCACTGTACTCATAGTACAAAAATGGAATCAGTGAGGGAATAATACAGACTGTACTTTGTAATGCATAGACTACCCCAACGCTAGTCCCAGGCTAACCGGTGAACTGTAGCATTACTATAGGTTATTAGTGGACTCTAGAGGTGTGAGTCTTGTCACGATTTGAGAGGGTCCCGAGTAGTGGGCTGTGGGTAGCGCCCATGCAGTTATGCAACCCGAGATTTCTTATCGGAGGAGCACGCAGTTAGGTTTGGAAGCTTAGTATGGCCAAGTAGATTTGCCAATTGGCTGCGTACCTTGTATAGACGAAACCAGCACTGGGCCACTAAGTCCCAATGGATATTATCTCTACAGTCGGCATGTAGGTGGGCTACTGATATGCTACCAATAGGAAAGAGTTTTCATTTATGCAGATGTAGCTGGAGAGAGATCTCCGGAAGCACTTGGTATTTGTAGAGATAGTCAATCTCTGAGCAGTCCGATTGCCTCCGAGTGTCAGCCCACCTTATGTAGGTGAGTTGGACAACCCTGAGCTGAGTAGGGTGCTCGCGAAAGGTCAGAATAGTTGACGGGTGTCCTCTGGCTTTACATCATTGTACTTAACAAAAGCGAGGGACCCCATATTCTGATAGCCAGCAATCCTCAAGAGAACTTATTTGAGTGAAGCTTTCAGGCTTAACAATATTAAGTTTTTACCATTTGATTCTACTTTGAATTATCTTTTATCATTTTGATTCTTACTTCTACTTTAAGTCTTCAGTACAGTCGCAATCTTAGGATCCATCTCCCTACCGAGTGCCCCCGTTACACTATTTAACTGATCTCTCTACATGGACTTGAAATTAGCAATTGTTGTACACAGCTTCAACTCAGTTGCATATTGATATTCAAGGCATATACTAATCTCCTCGTTGCTTGTATTAGATTTGGAGCAACCATGTCTATGGCTGAATATGGATAAGGTTTATTCGATGAAGAGGCATATTTGCCACATGTTGAAAACCCCCAATCATCCACATATCAGATACCACCAATGTGCCAATTTTGACGTTCTGAACTCAATCCTTTGCCAACCTAAACGGCAGCCCGATAGCAACTTGAAGGAGTGTTTCGACAGGGAAAATGAGTCCCAATTACACTGGATCACTGGTGACATTGTTATAATAAAGAACAAGTAAGTAATTCGTCCTTTGGGCTAAGAGTAGGCTTATGTACTAAACTCTCTTTAGGTAAGGCGTCCCATGTGTAACCAAGGCTGGGAATAGCAAGGCATGTTGGCTATTACCGCAATTTGAACCAGCGGTACACAAATATGTTGCGTCACAAAATATAGCGGCAGATCATACCTGACATGGTCCAAGCAGTACACGGAAGCACTATAGGCCAAGCCAGATAGAAGGTACTCAAACTACTCATAACATTGCGAGTGATAGTATGAAGAATGCTACAACCCTAGGTTCTCCTGCAGGAAACGAGAGCAGCAAACATATCCTGGAAGGTACTTTAAGAACGAAAGGCTCAGTCATTACGCACCGTGCCCTTGTTCCACGAATAGGATCACGAACGCAGCATATTGAACTTGGACCTGGGCCAGCCCAGTCATATCACATGAAATCCGCTATTCACGCACTAAAAGAATTTGGCCAACAGCTTTTACCATTGACTCAACCCGTTGAGGCTCTATTTCAGACTTGCCTCCCGAAGGAGTATTCCAAATACCCAGCAGTCTATGAGACTTTTTACGATGGAAATGCTGACAATTTTGACAAGGCATTTGGAATATGGACCTCCAGCTCACTTCTCATCAATGCGAATACCAATAACCATAAGGATCTGGAGGACGTATGCCATCGGTAATGTGCGATAGTTGTATTGGCAGACTTTGAGGGCAGCGATGCCTACTTTTCTGAGCCTGGAGTTAAGATTGATTGTCCCCATGGTATGTAGAGACTTCCACCCATCTTATCCAATTCCAATAAGTGACTAAGATAGATTTTCTAGGTGCCATTATTTTCATGCGTTCCTATGCTATGGAACATTATATTAGCTGTTTTGGGGCAAATTGGTGTAGTGTTGTCCACTTTACACATCAAGCCGTGCACGAATCAGCACGATGCATATGTGGAGAAGATTGGGAAGCCATAGCTGGAGTTCAATAAGATGCCTAAATGGTAGCAGAAGTCGCACATCCATCTAAATGTATAATAATGTTCCTAATGATTGATTTTTCTATTTAGTATGGGTATATACTTTTGAGCTTGACCTATCCTCGTTTGCAAGACTGTGCCCCCAAAATCATACACCCAAGATCATACCTCCAAACTATACGCCCACAGTAATACACCGAAAAATATACGCCCAAAGCCATACGCCCAAAGCCATACTCCAAAAGCCATACGCCCAAAGCCATACTCCAAAAGCCATACGCCTCAAGCCAAACCATACGCCCAAAACCATGTGCCCAAAGCCAAACCAAATATTCAAAGCCATACGCCCAAAACCATACGCCTAAAACTATACCCCCAAAATCATATGCAAAAGAGATTCACCTAACACTATAGCTTTTTGTACTCCATAGGAAGCACCCAGTTTAACCAACTATCTCCAAGTTTAGTGTAAGTGATTGGCTGAACCTCAGACCTGATTTAAATAGTGGCTAGTATTTGGGTGGATGGCTTGCAAGATATGTGAGATGTGACGCCTAAACCAATGGTCTTAGAATGAAAAGCCCAAAGCTGAACGCCCAAAGCTATAAGCCCAAAGCCATACACCCTGAATCAGATCATGAAATGATAAGGCAGAGACCATATCCTTAGAAAGATAGGAATTGTGCATGCATAGCTCTACAACTATATGCTTAGAGTTATGTACCCGGAATCATATGCTTAGAAGTACTCAGAAACATTCTAAGATTATATGCTTACAATCATATACTCAGAGCGATTTCCAAGCACTATTTATCTGCAACTAGAAGCCCAAATCATAATGATAATTTGAGCACTATATTCAAATCCTATCTTTTGAGAAATTTGCCTGATTGCTCTATAGAATATCCTAAATGTGGAGTCATCATACTAGACATACAAAGTAATTAGGGGTGTTTGGCCAGCCAATTCTGATCTCAAATTGTGATTTCAGATCAGAATTGAGAGGTCAAACACCCCTTAGATTTCAACCTGCCATTTGTTTAGTCACAGAATATCACTCATAGGAATAGGTTGGGCCCCCCACAGGGGGAAAAGTGGGGAATGTGAATATGAGGGCCGTCTAGGCAATTAGCAGGAAAATTAAAATACCCGCCCGGCCCCATAGACTGGCCACGGCTCATGTCATACGGAGCAGGGAGGAACTGCAAAGAGTTGACCCTAGCTGGAGTAACAGCGGGGTTCCAAAGTTAAAGCCCACCCCACCCCGCCCCATAAAAAACACTAATCCTGTTTCCTTTTTCGTTTTCTTCTTTCCTTGCTCTTCTGGGTTGAATTTATGATTATTCATTGTTGTAAAGGATACATTCATTGTTGTAGAGAACACACCTTCTAAAACTAGTTACCAACCTGTCATTATGTTCTATCGTCTACTCTCTAGTAGCTTTCACTTTGTCAGTACCACTTTTGTTTTTTTGTTTTTTTTATCATGTATTTCTTATTAAGTACAAGAAACTACATGGAGCACTAGCTATGGTAGAAACAAAACTATAAAACAATCCAACCACCAAACCCGCTTCACCTCCTCATGGGACAAACAAATACCCACAACCCCTAGGAAAACAATCAAACATAAAAGACTCGCCTTACTTCCATAGCCCCATAGTATGGACTCATGTGCACACCAGCCACTAACATAAACTAGTGGAGAAAAAGGCATCGGAAAGATCTCGCAAGAAGAAAGCCAACATAAAGATGTACAAGAGCAAAGAAACTTTTTGGCAGGCTCTCCAAAAACAAAAGAAAGAAAAAACTTGAGCACCCTGGTTCAGCAAGTCAAGGGATGAACTACTATTGCCAGTTGCCTTAACGGAAAAACGTACTAGACACACAGTGTAAAGCAACGGAGGGCAGGCTTATCGACCAGTTGCTGATCCCGGGATGGTGACACTTCAGGCTTTAGGATCAGTCCAGCAGGCAGTGCTATACTATGACAAACCGTAAGATAACGCAAGTTGCGACTATCGTGTGTAATCATGGTAGTCGAGAGCGGGGTGAGGGCAGCCACCCGGCAAGGAGAGCCACTCAGCAATGCAGATGCCCACTATAGGGACGGGGCATACAAGGTGCTAGCTTTGCGGCAGGTAAGGTGCCAGCTAAAAAGGGTATAGCAGTACGGTGCAAGGGGATCCAAACATGGGAAGCGGGAAAAGGAAGGCTCGCCAGAAACCAAGAAGTAAGAAAGCGGAGGGCAGTGACAAAGTCACCACCTTTTGAAGGCCAACTGTAGCAACCGAGCAACTCAGGAGAGAGCGCAATACCAGAGAGCAGGGCCAGCAGGGCACTACTTCACTGATCGTCTGAAACAAGCAACCGAGTGCTGACAATGGAGGGAGGTTTACCAACCATGCAAATCACTATGCGAGACACACCGCGAAGTGTTGGGTAAGCTGTAGGAACGTCAACAGAAGCGTTCTTAAACGAAGACAGAACAGAACCAGAAAGAAACCTGAACCACATGGGACGGGAGGCCAAAGGCCCCAGAGCGAAGAAGCAGGGAGAGACAGGCGCGTGATGCTCCTAGGCAGAAGCCATCACAGGAGACCAGAGGCGGGAAACACTCTCACGATAATTTCTCATGGTGTTGAGATTTCACTCGCTGGCGGTGGAGCAGACATGATGGATGTTCTCAGTACCACTTGGCACTCTAGAAATGTAAAGTAAATCCAATTTTTATTTATTTTTCGTAAAATTCTGTGAGTTTATTTTGTATATAACTACAGGAAAACTCCGGCATGCACCCTAAGGTATTGCCTAGAAAAACCATTAATATAACAAAAGAAACTCCATCACCATCTTCTTTGACAAATAACAATGTAGAACCAAAGTCTACGCAATAACCATAACATACATCATAGTCATCAAGTCGTCATTTCCTCCTCTTCTCCTTCTGGGTTCTCATCCTGAGCAACCTTGGGGTGGGAGGGGCATTGTGCTGTGTAGGCGTCGTGCGGGCCTTGGGAGTTCATACACCTAAGTACGGTATGGCTGCAGGGTTGGCCGCGTATACGACAAGTAGCAGTGGGACAGGTGTGGTTTCCTGTGGGATGTGGGGAGGCACACCATCGGCATGAAACCGGGTTGGTGCATCGGTTACTGTGGTGTCCATAGCCCTGGCATTTGGAACACTGAGTGTGGGAGTTGAAGCGCAAGCGGCGCTTGGTCCTATAGGTTGATGAGAAAGCAGCAAGGCATTTTCCAACATAGTCAGATGCCCTGGAGCCCGTTATGCTGATCATGACTGTAGAGGTGGTTTTACCAGCCCTAGCGTCGTCAGTGGTGAGCCATCTGGGTTGGCTAGTAAGAGACAATCCAGTATTGAAGGTGGTAAGCTCATTGGCTATCACAGCCAGAGATTTCGAGGTTGGGATTCCGTGTACCAAAACGTGTGATACGGGGGTGTCAAGGTGAACGCTAACCATTCCTGGTATTAGGTATAGGAATGTTCCCACCTTGCTGTTAAGCGAGGTGGCTTTGATCGATTCCATGGTGGTAAGCGTGACAGTATTCTCTCGGAGAGAGACTGTCTGTATATAGGTCGCCGCTAGTGCCAAGTTGATGTCATCTCTTGGGTCTAGGGCGGTTGTAGGGAGTGGCCCACCCTCGCGTTTAACGACAAGGCAGCGTTCTCTGGCAGTGAGACCCTTTTTCGGTTGGGGCCTATTGTTGGTAGTTGATCTTGCTGGGGCATTAGCAGCCCTAGCGACCATGGTAGTCTTTTCCTTTCTGCCCTTCCTGGCCACTATGGCCCACAATTTGTGTGGCGCGGCTATGGCGAGAGCAACTAGGCAGCAGTCAGGGGCAGCAGTCCGTTCAGGGGCTGTCACCGGTAGTGGGAAGGGTATCGGTGTGGGAGTGTCAGGCTGGGGTGTAGCATTCTTGAGAGTGCTAACTTCCTCAGTAAGGGCTTCGATCTGTTCGCTAAGTGCAACGATGGCCGTCCTGTAGTCCTTGTGAATCTAATAGATCATCTCGATCATGACCACATTCTCTTTGCTGGCAGTAGTAGCCCCAATCTCCTGGTCCTGGTTTATGTTATGGAAAAGGTTCAGGAAGTAGGCGTTTGGAGGGCCGTTTCTCAAGTATCTATCATCAATATGTGGGAGGCTCGTTATCGTGTTGCTTGTGGGTTGCTTAAGCGAGGGGGGGCCTTGCGGCATGAAAATTGGGGACAGGGTGGGGGCACCATCCTGAGGGGAGCAGCTCCTAGCACCCATGGGTGGTGGGGATGGGTCGGCGGCTTTGCCTTTTCCTTTGCCACGACGGCGCGAGCCAAAGGGTGGGACAGAGGGATCCATATAGTATTCGTGTAACCTGACAGGTCACGTTACGTGGAATTCTCGAGATAGTGTACGTGGTGTTTCTGAAAGTGCAAATTGCACTTGGAGGGAAAATATGGGGGTTCAATCTCTTTTTTTTATAACTATATAGCTAATGGAGCAACTACCTATCCGGGCTTGCACAACCATATGGCAGTACTGTGGGGCAAAAAGTGGGCCTACGGGTGGCTAGCTAGATATAGTATTTCTTTTATGTTCTGAGGCTCAAGTGAGCTGTTTAGTTAGTTTTACTGAGGCGTGAAAGGTGTTGTGACTCCCAGGGAGGGAGTGATTTGTAATCAGGGGGTTGTATCCTGGGGTTTTAGCAAGGAGAAGGAGCGAATTAGACGGACACAGCTTTGTACCTTCACAGAAACACAGAAGAAAAGTTTTTCACGGTTCCGGTTTCCATTCATCACTATTCCTTGATCAACATCGACGATACCTTACCAGTTCTTGTAAGTGCGAGCGGCGTTTGCCCACTTAGGTTCTGATAAGGTATTTTCAGCGGTTTGATCATTTCCTGGTGTTTGGTTTTCTTGGGTTACTTGTTGACTGCAGGCGGAGATTATCTTCCTCCGGGCGGAGAAAGTTCTTTCAGTACGTTCCAAGGAGTACGCCAGTCCAACCCGCCTAGCCCGCAATACATCTGGAAAAGTACCACCCGCGCGATTCGTAGACCGAAGTCCGAGTATTCAGCCAGCACATGGGAATCACATAATAAACCACCCAACTAGGGTACAACAAAGTAAATCCCATCAGCAAAAAATATTCTCCCTCATGTATTACATACATATCTCCCTGTATCACCTGGTAATACCATCTCCCCGTATACCCCCCATGCCTCTCATTTTTCTGTCCCTTTCTAAAGGCCCATGGGGCTTTCACGCGTCCCAAAATATACTCCTGGCGTCATTAATCCGCCGCCTTTGCCCGAGTCTCCTAGCATACTCTACTAGGAAAGGTGCGTTGCACCACTGACCCCTG
>Ga0307509_10003373_pt1 | contig 24337 bp, 20 predicted proteins | sample 10_EM_MG_FD_202245 | JGI IMG/M metagenome (GOLD analysis project Ga0307509, IMG submission 202245) | Populus trichocarpa ectomycorrhiza microbial communities from riparian zone in the Pacific Northwest, United States - 10_EM | ecosystem: Host-associated > Plants > Roots > Unclassified | place... | reverse complement strand
CCTGATCCGGCGGCAGATCGCGGAACACGCGCTCCGCCGCATCGAGCAGCTCCTGGCGCGCGAGCTCCGGACTACGACGCCGCCTCACCTTCCGAGCGATCCGGACAGCCTTGCGATGTCGCGGCATTGCACCTACAAGCTCGCACACTATTGGCCGCTTGACAATAAGAACAGCGTCGCTATTATCAGAGTGACAATAGCGAGGCACATGGCCATGACCACCAACGACACCGCCCCGACCACCGATCTTTACGACCTCCCCACCTCCGTCCGCTGGCGCCGCGCCCTGACCGCCCTCGGTCGCGTGCTGCGCAACCCCGACGAGACCGATCAGGTCCTCGTGTTCTCGACCTACGCGAACGCGGGTACGACCGAAGATCGCCTCGACAACTTCTTCAACGACCCGCGCGGCAAGCGGCTCTACGCCGAGCACCGCGCGCTCGACTCGCACACGATCGATCTCGACGCGCTCTACGCCCTGCCCGCCGGCACGCTCGGCCACGCCTACGCGAGCTTCATGAAGCGCCACGGCCTGACGCCCGACATCTTCGACGGCCCGCCCGAGGAGATCAGCGACCCGCGCCGGTCTTACGTGATCCAGCGGATGCGCCAGACCCACGACCTCTGGCACGTCGTCACCAACGCCGAGACCGATCCGGCCGGCGAGGTCTCGCTCCAGGCGTTCACGTTCGCCCAGGTCGGGGCGCCGAGCGCCGGCATCCTCGCGTTCCTCGGCATGCTGAAGACGCTCCGTCACGATCGCCGGATCGTGCGCGACGTGCTCGAGCTCGTTCGCCTCGGCCACGCCGCCGACAAGCTGGTCGTGTTCCCGTGGGAGGACCACTGGGCCACGCCGCTGACCGAGGTCCGTCGCCTGCTGAAGCTCCCCGAGTCCCCGCGCTCGATCGGTGGCTACACGAAGGGCGCGTTCGAAGCCGCTGCTTAGGTCATGCCGTGCGCGCGGAACCACGCGAGCGCGTCGGCGATCGCGAGCTCGAGCGGACCGTACGTGTAGCCGAGCTCGAGCTGGGCCTTCGCCGACGTGAACCGGAACTTGTCGGTGTACGCGTAGCGAGCCTGGGTCGAGTTGACCAGCGCGTCGCGCCCGAAGCGCTCCATCAGGTCTCCGAACGCGCCGAGGGCGGTGGCGACCAGGCGCGGCGCCGGGAACCGCGGCGGCTTGACGCCCGCGACCTTCGCGATCGTCTCGAAGCACGCGCGGTAGGTCATGTCGTGACCGCCGAGGATGTAGCGCTCGCCGCGGACGCCGCGCTCCCACACCGCGAGCATGCCGCGCGCGACGTCGCGAACATCGACGAAGTTGTTGAAGCCGGGCGTCCAGCCGGGAACGCGACGGCGGACGACCTCGAGGATCAGCTTGCCAGAGCTCGGGCGTGCGTCGCGCGGGCCGAACATGTAGGTCGGGTTGACGATCACGGCGTCGAGATCCGCGGCGCGCACGCGCTCCTCGGCGAGATGCTTCGTGATCGCGTACGCATCCGACAGCCCGAGCTCGTCGAAGTTCCACCGCGCGGTCTCGTCGCTGGGCTTTCCGTTCGTGGTGAGCCCGATCGCGACGACCGACGACACGTGAACGAGGCGCTTCACGCCGGCGCGCTTGCACGCGTCGATCACGCGCTCGGTGCCGGTCACGTTCGCGTCGGTCATCTCGGGCGTGACCTCGCGCTTGACCGAGACCATCGCGGCGCAGTGGAACACCGCGGCCGTGCCGTCGAACGCTCGGGCGAGCGCGTCGGCCGAGCCGAGGTCGGCGTCGCGCCACTCGATCGCGAGATCGTCGAGGTGGGCAACCTTCGTCGCGCCGCGCTTCGTCGCGACGACCTGGTGCCCCGCGAGGATCAGCTGTTCGGCGAGGTTGCTGCCGAGGAGGCCACTCGCGCCGGTGATCGCGACCTTCATCGCGCCACCGTCGCGCGGCCGGCGAGGTAGCCCTTGCCGCGGGTCATGAGGGCGCGGAAGCCGGCGAGGTCGCCGGCGCGAACGACCGAGCGCAGCCGCTCGACCGCGTAGAGCAGCGCCGCGAGCGATTCGGTCCCGTAGTCGTTGAGCGTCTGGATCTCGAAGTAGAGGTCGGGGTTTTCGGCCGCGACATTCGCGGCGACCCCGAGCTGCGCGTCGAACGTCGTCGACGACAGCGTCGCGAGCCTCGGCGCCGCCTCGCCGCTCTCGGCGAGCGCGGTGAAGAACGCGATGTTGAGCGCGTGCGACAGGCCGAGCACGTACGCGATCAACCGGTCGTGACTCTCGAGATCCATCTCGACGAGCGTCGCCATCGTCGGTTCGAACAGCGCGCGCGCCGCGGCGGTCGCATCCGGCACGCCGAGATCGACGAAGATCACGTGGCGACCGCTGAGCAGCGCGGTATCGGGGCCGAACATCGGGTGCACCGAGCAGACCCGGCCACCGGCATCGCGCAGGGCGTGCAGGCCTTCGCGCAGCGGCGACTTGAGCGAGCCGACGTCGAACACCACGCCCGCGGGCGGCGCGGTCGCGAGCTCCTTCAGGATCTGGTTCGTCGCCGGCATCGGCGCCGCGATCACGATCAGCTCGTGAGCGATCGACCCCGCACCGCCGTTCGGCGCTGCTGCTCCGCCCGGCAAAGCCGGGCTCGCGATCGACCCCGCACCGCCGTTCGGCGCTGCTGCTCCGCCCGGCAAACCCGGGCTCGCGGTCGTCGCGCGGCGCCAGTCACGGTGGTTCGTCACGCCCTCGGGACCGTCGCTCGGATCGGCGATCTCGACGGTGAAGCCCTGCGCGCGGAGGTAGCGCACGAACCACTTGCCCATGTGCCCGGCGCCGCCGATCACGAGCGCGCGCCGACCGGAGCCCTCGCCGGCCGTGGCGATCAGGTCCTGCTCCTGGACGGTCAGCGACGCGCGGATGAACGCGAGCACGAGCTCTTCGCCGAGCGACTCGGGCAAGCCGTGCTCGCCGGCCGACTGGCGCGCGCGCTGGACGACGTCCTTCTCCTGGCGAAAGTCACGGGTCGGCAGGCCGAGCTCGCGCTTGGTCTGGCCGATCTTCATCGCGGTGTGCTGGCGCTTCGCGACCAGCGCGAGGATCTCGCGATCGATCTGCCCGAGCTCGCCGCGGAGCGTGTCGAGCCGGGAGCGCGCGGCGTCCGACGTGTCTGGAGCCATGGTGGCCCCAGCCTACTTCAGGGTCGCGTCGCGGAGACGACCTTGGCGACGAGATGCGCCTCGGTCTGCACGTTCGTGAACCCGACTTCGCGCAGCACGCCCGCGAGGTCGTCCTCGAGGTAGTCGGCGTAGAACGGCTCGTGAAACTCCATCGGGAAGCCGCGGAGCACGCCCTCGAGCTCGCCACTCTCGGCGAGCTGCGCCGAGTCCTCGATCACGACGAGCCCGCCCGGCCGGACCACGCGCATCAGCTCGCGCACGACGTTGCGGCGCGCGTTGCGCGGCAGCTCGTGGAACATGTAGACGCTCGTCGCGATGTCGAACGTGCCGTCGGCCCAGGGCAGCGCCTCGCCGTTCTCGGCGGCCAGCGTGATCTCCTCGACCTCGAGCAGGCGCTTGCGCGCGCGCTTGATGTACGCCGGCGACAGATCCGCGCCGTGGAGGCGCAGCTTCGGATGCGCGCGCCAGAGCTGGTGCAGCGTGCGTCCCGTCCCGCAGCCGACGTCGAGCAACCTGGCATCTTTCGACTCGGGGGGATGATCCGCGAGCCAGCGCGTGATCGGCGGGATGATCTGGCGCCGCATCACGTCGGCGGTGCCGCGGAACAGGAGCTCGACGCCGAGCTCGTAGACCTGGGCGGAGAAGTCGCTGAAGTAGCCGCCGCTCTGCCAGTGGAACGTGCGCCGGTAGTACGGCGGGAACCGCTCCTTGTCGACGGCCGGGATGTCCTTGTAGTTGTTGTCGTGCTTGCGGCGCAGGACGTTCCGCGCATCGGCGAGCAACTTCGGGAGCTGGCGGAGGTAGCGCCGGGTCGGGATGTCGAACAGCAGCTCGCGCGGGTACATCCCGCCGTCGACGTTGTCGAGATCGCGGCGATGCAGCTCCTGGCGCCGCTGCTGGAGGAGGCGGAGCACGGCCGCGTCGATCTTCACGCGCGGCGTGCGGGTCGCGATCCGCGCGGCCTCCTGCATCACCGTCGCGTTGATCATGAACGACAGGTGCTGCGAGTGATATGCGAGCCGGTCGAAGCGCGAGAGCATCGGATTACTTCCTCCGTCGCCTCCAGAGTAGCGCGCCCGTGCCCAGCGCCAACAGTGCCGCGCCGGAACCCGACTCGCCGGTGTTGCAGCAGCCCGGCTTGCTCGGGTGGACCGTGGTGTTGCCGGCGTCGGTCGCGCCGTCGGGGACGATGTCGCAGCTCGCCGTGCCGGTGCAGTCGACCGACGTGTCCGTGATGCCGAGCTGTGCCTCGAGACAGCACCACACCGACGGCTTGCCCTGATACGACGCCACGCACTGCTGGGCCTGGGTCGTCTCCGCGTCGCACGTGACGACGCCGTTGATGTCCTGGTAGCGCAGCACGCCGGTCCACGTCGCGAGGTCCGTGGTCTTCATGATGCCGTAGCCGTCCATCGTGATGCCGGGCGAGTCGAAGTTGTGGGTGCACGCCCAGACCGTGTGATCGCCCGGGTTCTCGACGAGGCAGTTGATGTGCGGGGCGCCGGCCATCGGCGTCCAGCTCGCCCCCCCGTTCGTCGACTTCTGCGACCCTTGCGTCAGCGTCGACACGATCAGATCACCGTTCGAGCGCGCGAGGAACGATTGTCCGAACGTGTCCGTGGTCGTCACGATCTTGGTCCAGCTCGCGCCGGCGTTCGTGCTCTTGTAGATGCTGTCGCCGACCGTGCCGTTCTCGATGCTGACGTGGAGGTAGACCGTGTCCTTCTGGGCATTGTCGATCCCGACGACGTCGATCGTCGATAGGTTCGACACCGTCAGCCCGGTCTGGGTCATCGGCGTGTAGGTCTGACCGCCGTTGTCGCTGCGGAACAGGAGCTGGATCTTGATCGAGTCGCACGTGTTCGGGGCGCCGCCGCAGTCGCCCGCGTTGACGCACACCATGCTGGCGTTGTTCGAGCAGCGCTTGATGAAGTGATAGCCGGTGAGGTAGACGCGAGTCGGATCCGACGGCGCGATGAGGATCGAGTCCCACCAGTCGTTGTTCGCGCCGGGCGAGCCCATCGTCGGGAACGTCATGCCGTCGTCGGTCGACTTGTAGACCTTGCCGTCGGCCTGATCGGCCGCGGCGTAGTACAGGTCTCCGTTCGGGGCGAGCTGGACCGCGGACACGAACGTGTTGCCCGGGGGGGCCGCGGCGAACGTGCAGTTGTCGCCGACCGGTGGCGGGCGCATGACCTGGAGGCCATCGAACGTCGTCGCGAAGATCGCGCCGCTCGCCGTGTACGCGTAGTCCGGATCGAACGTGCCGCCGTAGTTGATCGCCTTCTCGCACATCCACTTCCAGGTCACGCCACCGTCGTCGGAGCGCAGGAAGCCGAACGTCATGCCGGCGATCACGTGGTCGGGCGACATCTGGCGGAAGTTGATCGTCGACGTACCGGCCGGCCGGCCGTTCGCCGCGGCCGTGCCCGCCAGCGCCGCGACACCCAAAAGCGCCAGGACAGATCGCCTCATGCCCGTCATGTTATCGCATCGCACCGGACCCACCCCAAGCGCCGGTCCTGATGTCTGTTAACGAAGCGAGAACCGCGCGTCCGATGTCGGATCGCTCACGCGGCGCGAGCATCCGGCGGCACCTCAAGTGGCCGCAATTGCACGCCCTAGCCGACCTTGTGCTCGATCTCGGGCGGCGTCGCGAAGAACCGGTTGCGCTTGGGATCGTTGAATCGCTTGTAGTCGATCAGCCACGGCGTGACCGACGCGGTGCCACCCTCGAGGCGAATCGTCGCGGCCATGGGCGTGACCGTGCGGTAGCTCGACTCGGGAGGCAGATCGAAGTTGTCGGCGCCGCCGGCGGAGAACAGCGTCGCGAGCGACGCGAGCTCGCCGTACATCGTCTTGAACCCGGCGTCGACCTTCTCGTGGCCGCGGAACATCATCGAGCAGCCGAACCGCGCCATGAACGCTTCGAACTGGCGCTTGCCGAACGGGAACCGCGCGTTCTGGGCCTGGAGCTCGTCGGGGATGTGATCCGCGGTCGACGGATCGCTCCACAGCATCTGGAACCGGATGTCCGGATCGTTGAGCGCGGCCATGTCGACGAGCTTGGCCTTGATGTCGGTGTCGCGCGGGATGCCGGCGTGGACGAACATCAGCTCGTCGAAGAACAGCATGTTCGGCATCTCGTCGAACATCCGCATGTAGTCCTGGAACACCTCGCCCGGGACGTGACCGATCAGCGTGTTGATCGCCTCGGCCGGCTTCACGCCGCCGTAGATCCGGCCGCGATACTCGATGTAGTACTCGTGGTTGCCGCGGAGCGGGAACACGTGATCCGGCGCCGCGAGGTAGAGCTGCATGATCGTGCGCAGCACGCCGTTGTAGCTGAACATCCCGCGATCGATGTAGTCGCCGAGGAGGACGAGCTTCGGCTCGGGCTTGCGGTTGTCGAGCTTCCACGCCTCGAGCTTCGCGAAGAAGTCGGCCTGGAGTAGCGCCCCCTTCAGGCACGAGTAGCAGCCGTGCAGATCGCCCAGCACCGTGATGTCGTAGACCGCGTCCGGTCTCGCCGGGTGCATGAACACGTGGCCGTCGAGAAACGGCTTGTCGTTCGCGAAGTCGCCGACGGTCTGCTTGCCGGCGAGCTTGCCCTGGCCCTTCGCGCGCTGGGCCTGGAGCTGGGCGATGAACCGGTTCATGAGGTCCAGATCGGCTTGGACCTGCTGCTTGATCCGCGCCGGATCCGCCGAGTAGTGGTGCTCGAACGCGGAGAAGAACGGGTGGTCGTCCAGGCGCGGGTTGACCGCGGCTGGATCCGAGATCGCGACCTTGTTGCCGTGGACGATCTCGATGTCGGCGTCTTCGATCGGCGTCGGGTTATCGAGGAGCGCCTCGATCTCGTTGCGGAACTTCTGCTCGGCCGGGTGGACCGAGCCATCGGCATAGATCAGCTCGTCGATCGTCGAGAGCAGCTCCGTCTGGTTGTCGCGATCGAACGTCTGGAAGATCTCGTACGAGCGCAGCTTGAGCTTCGAGTAGACGAACTTCTCGACGTCCTCGCCGTCGGCGACGGCTTCGTCGAACAGCTCCTTGACGCCGCGATCGACCTGTTCGAACACCTCGTGAAAGTGCGAGACGAACTTGTTGATGACCTCGTCGCGGGTCTTCGGATCGGCATCGGGCATCGCCGTCTTGGCCCGCGCCGTGACGAGCTGACGGATGTAGATCCGGACGAACGTCTTCTCGGTGAAGTCGAACTCGCCATCGATGTACCCGAACGCGGTCAGGTAGAAGATGATCGCGTTCATCTGGTGTTCGGCGACGTCGGGATTCGTGCTGAACGTGAGCATCCGACGAAAGCTTGCCCCGACCCGGAAGGCGCGTGCAAGGGCGGTCAGGTGTATGATTGGCGACGTGCGATTCGGGGCCGCGCTCGTGACGCTGCTGGTGTCGGCGTCTGCGTACGCCGACCCCTACCTCGAGGTCGGTGGGTTCGTCGGTGTCGATGACTTCGACGACCAGCTTCGCCTCGGTGGCGCGCGCTACGACGAGCAACGCCCGCAGACCGCTCCCGTGGTCGGCGCCCGCCTGACGGCGATCCTCGTACGCACGCCGGCGCTCGAGCTCGGCCTCGAGCCCGAGCTCGCGGTCACGCCGAGCTGGACCGGCTATGGCTTCGACGCCAATCGCGCCTCGTACTTCGCACCGGTGCTCGGCTATCGCGGCAGCGCGATCCTGCGGCTGCGCTCGCCGCGAGCGTTTCGCCTCCACGTGCTCGCCGGGATCGGGGGGGCGACCGTGACGTCGTCGTCGCCGTACATCCGGACCGATAGCGACCCCGTCGTGTTCTACGGGGTCGGCGCGACGATCGCGATCGGCGACGAGTGGATGATGCGCCTCGACGTCCGCCAGGGCTTCATGCCCGGCCGCACCGACGACGTCGCCGTGACCTACGAAGGGCTGATCGGGATCGGGATGCGGTTCGGCGATCCACCGCCGCCGCGCGTCGTCGTGACGCCACGGCCGCCACCGCCGCCGATCGTCGTGACCCCGCGGCCGCCGCCGGTGATCGTCACGCCGCCGCCGCCGCTCGACACCGATCACGACGGCATCCCCGACGCCCAGGACAAGTGCCCCGACGTGCCCGAGGATCGCGACGGCTTCGCCGACGACGACGGCTGCCCCGATCCCGACAACGACGGCGATGGCATCCTCGACGCGCAGGACAAGTGTCCGAACGAGGGCGAGAACAAGAACGGCTACGAGGACGAGGACGGCTGCCGGGACGAGATCCCACCCGCGATCGTCGCCGCGTTCGAGACCGCGAGTGGGGTCCGGTTCGAGGCGACGCGCGCGAAGCTGTCCGAAGCCGCGCGCGCCTCGCTCGCGAAGACCGTGATCCAGCTCCACGCGCACCCGACGCTACGGCTGCTGATCACGGGCCATCCCGGCGGCAACGGAGATCCGGCGAAGGATGCAGCGCTCGCGAAGAAGCGCGCCGAGGTCGTGAAGTGGTACCTCGTCGAGCAAGGCACGCCGGCCGATCAGGTCGACGTCGCGGTCGGCGCGATCGCGAAGGCGCCGATCGAGCTCGCGCTCAGCGCCCGTCCCGCCCCCGCCGCGCCGTCGCCAGCACCTTGAGCCACGCCGCGTACTCGCGGAGGTACCAGCGTACCGCGCGGCGCGGCTCGCGATACTCGAGGCTGTCGGTGACGTGCCACGTGCGCGCATCGAGGCCGGCGCGCCGAAACAGATACTCGGCGCGCCGCGCGTGGAACGGCTGGGTCACGAGCCACACCCGCGCCTCGCCGACGATCGCGGCAGTGAAGGTCGCATTCTCGGCCGTGGTCTGCGCGCGTTCCTCGACGGTGATCGCCGCGCGCGGCACTCCCGCCGCGACGAGGCCCTCGGCGAGCGCGTCCGCCTCCGAGCGCGTCGATCGTCCGGTCACACCGCCGGTCGCGACGATCCGCGGCGCCGCACCCGCCGCGTAGAGCATCGCCGCGACCGCGACGCGCTCGCGCAGGATCGCGGATAGCCGATCGCGCCGCAGCGCCGCGCCGAGCACGACGATCGCATCGCGCGGCTCGAGCGCGCGATCCTCGATCGCGAAAGGCCGGCCGAGCACCCGCGCGAGCGCGAGCCACATCTACGGCGCGTCGAGCCGATCGGGGAGATCGGCGGCGACGTACGCGAACACCGCCATCGCGGCGACGCAGTCGGCGAGCTGCTGCGGGTCGACCTTGTCGAGCGTATCGGCGTCGGTGTGGTGATAGTCGAAGTAGGTGTGGCCGTCGACGGAGAGGCCACCTTGCGGCACGCCCGCGGCGGTCATCGGATCGACATCGGTGCCGCCCTCGCCCTCGGTCACGCGGGTCGCATGGATCGCGCCGAGCAGCGACGCGATCTCTGCAACGCGCGCGACGACGCGCTTGGCGGAGGCGGGATCCTTGTGGGTCGCGCGGAAGCCGGTCGGGGCGAACCCACCGCTGTCGGACTCGACGGCGAGCACGGTCTTCGCGAGCTCGGCCTCGTGATCCTTCGCATACGCCTTGCCGCCGCGCACGCCGTTCTCCTCGTTGGTCCAGAACACGACGCGGATCGTCCGCCTCGGCTGGAGCCCGAGCTTCTTCAGCGTCGCTGCGGCGTGCAGCATCGTGACGATGCCGGCACCGTCGTCCTGCGCGCCCTGGCCGACGTCCCACGAGTCGAGGTGGCCGCCGATCACGACGAGCTCGTCGGGCTTGTCCTTGCCGGGCAGCTCGCCGACCACGTTCGCCGACTCGACGTCGGGGAGCGTCTGGTCGTCGAGGCGGAGATGGAACGACACCGCGCCGCGCTGGGCGAGGCGATCGAGGAGCTGGGCATCCTCGACGGTGATCGCGGCGGCCGGGATCTTCGGGCCGTCGTCGTCGTAGCGCATCGCACCGGCGTGGAGCGTGCCGAGCGATCGCGCGGTGACCGAGCGCATCAGCACCGCGACCGCGCCGAGCTTGCCGGCCGCGGACGCGCCCTTCGCACGATAGCCGACGGTGCGGCCGTAACCGGTGGGGTCCTTCGCCGCGAGGTCGTCGAACGGCGGCATCGCGACGTCGTAGAGCACGATCGCGCCCTTCACCCGGTCCTTCGCCGCCTCGAGCTCCTTCCAGTCGTGGACGACGACGAGCGGCGCGGTCACGCCGCCCTTCGCGGTACCGACGCTGCCGCCGAGCCCGAGCACGCGCACGGGCCTCGGCTGCGGCGTCACGATCGCGCCCTCCTCGACGCCGCGCGCCCAGTGCGGGACCATCACCTTCTCGGTGTGGACGTTCGCGAGGCCGGCGGACTTCATCGCGGCGACGCCCCACACGACCGCGCGATCGAGCTCGGGCGAGCCCGCGAGCCGATGGCCGATGGTGTCGGTGAGCTCGGACAGCGTCTGGTAGGCGGCGCGATCGGCGTGTGCCGCGGCAACGATCTTGTCGGCGGTGGCGCGATAGTGATCCGCGATCGCGGCCGATGGCGTCGTCGAGTGGCCGTACGTGCTGGTGTCGGTGACCCACGCCGGCGTCGGGGTCGTCGGAGCCGGCGCCGCACACGCCGCGAGGAGGACGAGCGCGCACTTCACGCAGGCCCCTCGGACATCGCGGGTAGATCGTCGAGCGAGCCAGGGGCGGACGCCGGTGGCGGTTCGACGCCACGCTCGCCGAGCTCGCCGAGGAGCTCGACGACCGCGACGAGCCGATCGGCCGTCGCCGTGCGACCGAGCGCGAGATCCGAGAGCGGCAGCGGATGATCGAGCGGCGCGCCGCGACCGGGGTACACGCGATAGCGCAGGCCCTCGCGCTCCCAGTACCCGAGCCAGCCGTCGAGCGTGGTCGTCGCGCGGGCGCGCAGCGGGCCGTCGAAGAGCTTCTGGAATGCGAGCGCGCTGCCGCGCGTCCGGAACCGCGCGTCGAAGGTCTCGTCGCCGGACTTGAACGTCGGCGCGGCGGGCGGGCCGCTCGGGTTGACGCCGAGCGTGCGCGGCGCGATCGCCCACAGGCACAGGGTCGCGCCGCGAACCTCGTCGATCTCGCGGCCGACGACGATGTCGAACGCGATCACGCTACCGTCGATCCGCTCGATCCGGATCCGGACCGGGATCCCGGCGCGCTCGCCGACGATCAGCGTCGTCGTCAGGCCGCCCTCGCCGCGCGTCGTCACGGTGTGGACCTCGCCGATCGTCTTCCCGAGCGCGCCCTTCGCGGCGGCGATGTACGCCGACCACGCTGCATCCTGGATCGGTGGAGTCTCCGACGTGATCGGCAGGCCCGCGAGCTCCTCGTCCCGGACGCGGCGACCTGCATCGGCGACGAGCGCGATGCCGAGCAGCGGCAGCACGTAGTGATGGGTCCACGCGAACGCGTAGCCGCCGAGCACGACGAGTGCGATGCCCGCGCCGATCTGGCGGCGCGCTTCGGTCTCGGCGAGCGCGCACGACGCGAGCGTCCAGGCCAGCGTCGCGAATGCGAGCAGGTAGATCGCGAGGCGCGGGTCGGCCTGATCCTGATCGAGCGTGACGCCGATCGCGAGCTTCGCGCCCTCCGCGAGCTGCGGATACCACAGGCGCGCCGACACCGCGCCGAACGCCGCGATCACCATCGCGAACACGACGGGCCCGGGCCGCGTGACCGAACGCGCGAACGGACGCGGTGCGAACACGTATGGAGAGACCAGCGCGCCGATGCACAGCGCCATCACGCCGGCCCGCTCGATCGCGACGATCTTGCCGTCGTACGCCGTCGCCGGCCACAGGTAGCGCGTGCCGATCACGTTGAGCGTGTGGACGAGCAGCGGCGCGGCGAGCGCGATCAACCCCAACTGGACGCCGAGGTCTCGCCCGCGCGCGAACGTCGCGACGACGAGCGCGATCACCGCGATCGCGAACGCGAGCTCGAGCGCGACGACGACCACATCCGGCGGTCGGATCACGAGCGCGACCGCCGCGAGCAGCGCCGTACCGATCGACGCGGTCTGGGCGAGCCCGTCGCGGACGTTGCGGCGCGCGCGCAGCGCGGGCACCGCGAGCGCGATCAGGATCACGACCGACAGCGTGCCGGTGAAGTACTGGAGGAACAGCCCCGCGTAGTCGAGCACGACGTGCCAGCCCGGCGGCGCGCCTTGCGCCGGCCTCGCGAGCGGCACGGCGATCCGATCGATCGCGACCTCGAGCAGTGCGACGAGCAGAAGGATCCGCGTGGGGGTGAGGTCCCCTAAAAGTCGCCTGCGAGCCAAGTCCAAAAACCGTAGCGTTGTGAGTCAGTTGCGTCAACCGGAAGTCCGGAAAGCTCGACCGATCCTGGGGACTTCTGTGCGCCGGGCCGCCGAAAACTAGGTCCCGCCGCAAAGCCACGCGATCCTGCCCTCGTGAATCTTCGCTGGGCCCTTGCATCGACGATGCTGGTCGGTTCCGCCTTCGCGGCACCGCTGGTCGTCCTCGACCCGGGTCACGGCGGTTCCAACGCCGGCGCGCAGGGTCCGGCGCTCCACGAAAAGCAGCTCACGCTCGCGCTCGCGACCCAGATCGCCGCGAAGCTCCGCGAGCACGGGATCGCCGTCGAGCTCACGCGCACCGACGACCGCACGCTCACGTTGCGCCAGCGCGCCGAGCACGCCGACCGCGCCGGCGCCGATCTGTTCATCAGCATCCACGCGAACGCGTCACCCACTCGGACCCAGCGCGGCTACGAGACCTACGTCCTCACGCCGAAGGGCGTCGACGTCGACGCGCGCGCTCTCCGCGCCGACGGCGCCACCCCGCGCCCCGGCGTCGATCCCGAGATCGGCCTCGTGCTCGACGACGTCGAGCGAGGCGCCTCGCAGTGGGAGGCCGCCGACCTCGCGGCCCGGATCCAGCGCGCACTGCGCGACCGACGCGGCGCCGAGGGCGATCGCGGCGTCCGCCAGGACGCGCAGCACGTGCTGCTCGGCGCGACGATGCCTGCCGTCCTCGTCGAGGTCGGCTTCATCGATCATCCGATCGAGGGCAAGCAGCTCGCCGAGTCCGCCGTCCAAGCGCAGCTCGCGGCAGCGATCGCGGAAGCTATCGAAGACCGCCTCGCGGACTGAGATCGCGACGCAGTTCTGTCGCGCGATGGGCTTCGAGAGAATCGCGGCGTGGCGTGGTTCGATCGCAGAACCTCTCGTCAGACTCTTGGCGTCTTCACCAGGTCCATAGCGTCTGGCCCGCGTCCTATCGTTCCGCTCCCCTTAGCGCCATCGCGCCTTCGCGGTGATTCCGGGGCGGCAATCGTGCCCGCTACCGCTCCAGTGCCGAAGCGAGCTCCGGTTCGCGCGTGCCCGGATCACCGCAAAGGCGCAATGGCGCTAAGCGGTCGGAGAGCGTTAGGACGCGGGCCAGACGCCGAGGGACGGGGGAAGGCGCCAGGTGCGGTTCGCGTCGAATTGCCGTGACCGACCCGAGCGGCGCGGTCTGGCACATCGCCGAGCGCCGCCCCGACGTCGCACACGATCGGCCGAGCTAGCGGCCCCAGCGGAACGAGCCGATCACCTCGGCGAGCTGGTTGCGCGCGTCGGGCGTCGTGTCGTCCTGCGCGCGCGCGGTGACGAGGATCGAGCCCTCGTGCTCGGCCTGCAGATCGCCGAGCCACCAGCGCTCGAACGTGACGTCGTGATCCTCGGCGGCGTGAAACTCGTGCCGGCCGGTGTCGAGCAGCTCGTCCTGGGCGTCGGTGTGGAGGTGAAAGCTCGCGGTCTGGTGCTCGACCTCCTTGCCGTGGAACGTCGCGCGATCGGTGGCGACCCGCGCGTCCTTCGGAAACTCGCTCGGCCGGTTCGCGCGCTCGTGGACGGTGACGGCGAACGTCGTCCCGGCGCGCAGCGCGTAGTAGGTGTAGTCGAACGCGCCTTCGCGCTCGTCGACGCTGTGCATCGTCGAGACCCACGCGTTGTACGGCGTACAGAACGACCAGCGGTCATGGGGATCGCGGACGACGCTGCCCTCGCACTCCCGCGGCGCGACCGACGTCACCGTCGCCGGCGCGGAACCGCACCCGACGAGAACCGCTATGAGCGTGAACGCGTGCGTAGCGCCGAGCGTAAATCAGATCGTGCACGTGCACGTGCACGTGCACGATCCGGATCTGCGGCGCCGGCCCAAACGCGAAACGCCGCGCACTCGGCGCGGCGTTCGTTCGGTCAGGTCAGCCCGGGCTCAGCGGCCGTAGCCGCCCTGGCCCCCACCTTGCGGCGGGTAACCCCCACCTTGCGGCGGGTAGCCTCCGCCTTGCGGCGGGTAGCCACCACCCTGCGGCGGGTAACCTCCACCTTGCGGCGGGTAGCCTCCACCTTGCGGCGGGTAGCCACCGCCCTGCGGCGGGTAACCCCCACCTTGCGGCGGGTGCTGCATCGGCGGCGGAGCGACCGGCGCGGTCCATCCCGAGATGGAACCGAAGCGGCTGAGCGAGAAGAACAGAACCGCGGCGCCGATGACGGTGCCGGACACGTTCGACGCGTTCATGATCCACGGCATGTCGAGGAACAGCCCCGACAGGAACCCCTGGAGCGACCCGAGGCCGAACACGGCGAACTGGATCGCGAGGGCGCCGAGGAAGTAGCGCTCGGCTTGCTTCATGGTCGCCGCGTTGGTGCGCGGCAGGACGGCCTTGAGGATCAAGACCACGGTCAGCGCGCCGACGACGATCGGCGGGATGGCTTGCTTGATCGGGCCACTACCGCCCTTGAAGCCGCTGAACACGTAGGTCAGCAGCTCGTGGGCGCCGGTGGCGGCCATCACGGTACCGGCGAGGATGACGCCGAACAGGACGACCTTGAGGCCGGCCTGGGTATCGTCCTTCGATGGGCTGTTCGCCCGATTTCGATCGAGGGTCAGCAGGAAATACGCACCGCCAACGAAGAGGACCGCCGCGAATGCGCCGATCAGTGACGGAAGTTTCTCGAGTAGCGCTTCTCCCACGTTTGCTCCCTATCAGCCTGTCGGGCGAGGACCAACGGGCGCCGCCGGGGGTTCCGACGGATGCCAGATGTTGGTGTGCTGGTACTGGGAACTATCCATCAAGGTGAACCCGACAAACAAGGAAGCTGCACAAATAGCGCTCACGAAAACGACGGTATGGAACAGCCGGTCGTAGCGAAGGTGCATGAAGAACAGGACCACCAGGGTGGCCTTGGTCACCGCGATCACCATGGCGATCGCGAGGTTGATGTTGGCGCCGAAGTCGATCTTCGTCGCCAAAACTGTCACCACCGTGAGGAAGAGGAGCGTCCCACCCGTGCCTACCAGCGTCTTGATGGTGGCGACGTGGGAGATCCCGTGGGCGTCCCCGTGGGCGTCCCCGTGATCGTGGTCGTCGTGATGTTCTGCGTGGTCTGCCATGGGATAGCCCTCAGTGCCCTTCAGTGAATGAGGTAGAGGAGCGGGAACAGGAAGATCCAGATCAGATCGACGATGTGCCAGTACAGCGCCGCGAAGTCGACCGGCCCGAAGTAGTCGGGCGTGAAGTGACCCTTGATCGCGCGGACCAGGAGCCACAGGAACACGAGGATGCCGACGAGAACGTGGACGCCGTGGAGGCCCGTCATCGCGAAGTAGATCGTGAAGAACATGCCCGTGTGCTCGGGCGGCGGCCCGAGCGACTCGATCTCGTGCTCCTCGTGCGTCGTCGGCACGTGGATCGGATGGATCGCCTTGGTCCCGAGCTGCTCCTTCTTCTGCTCGGCCGCCTTCGCGATCGGGTCGATCGGCGGGGGCGGGACCGCGTCCTTGCACTTGGCCTTGACCTTGATGTCCTCGCGCTCCTCGTGGTCGCCGTACTCGACGAGGATGCCGACCTGGGGCTTGTCGCCGACGCCGTGGGTGTGCTGATCGAGGGTGGTCGTGGTGGGGCACACGGCGGGCTGATACGCGGGGCGCCAGCACGGGAACTTCGGCGCGGCCTCCTTCTCGAGCTCCTTCCCGGTCCCCTCCATGCCGCGGTTGCCGTTGAGGACGACCAGCAGCTCGTCGGCGCACTGGTTCGTGATCGGCGTCGGCGCACCGACCTCGACCTCCTTGTCGCCCTTCATCTCGATCTTGACGGTCTCGACCTGGCAGTCCGCCTGGACGCCCGAGAGCTTGAGGTCCTGGTCGAGCTTCGCGGCGTCGAAGCACCCCTCGAGGGCCTTGCCCACCGAGTTGTCGGGGTTCACCGCGACGTAGTCCCAGGTGACCGAGCCCTTGGTCCCCGGACACTTGTTGTTCTTGGTCAGCAGCTCCTCGCCGCCCGGGCTGATGCACGGGTCGAAGTAGTGGCCGAACAGGATGTGCTCGTGGATCTTGTGCGAGTACTCGATGTACTTGATCCCGAGGAACGCGCACGCGCAGAGGATCGTCGTCGCGAGGCACGCGATCAGCAGCGTGCGCTGAGCGAGCTGCGCCGCGCGGACCGCCCACGCCGCGGTCAGCGACGAGAAGATCAGGACGCCGGTGTTGATCGCGCCGTACTTCACGTCGAGCCACTTGTGCGCGTACGAGTAGATCTCCGGGTGGTGGACCCGGTAGAGCACGTACGCGACGAACAGCGCCGAGAAGAACAGCACCTCCTGCGCGAGGAAGAGCCAGATGCCGAACTTGCCAGAGTCGAACTGGTGCTGGGCGTCGTCGTAGTGATGCTGGATGAACCGGGACTGGTTCCCGTGCCCGTGTCCAGCGTCGTCGTCGTCGTGACCACCGCTCATATCAGTGGTGCTCCTTGTCGCCGGCAGCGACGGGTGCCGCGCTCTGGTTCTCGGTCGCCTCGCTGAGACGCTCCCAGCGATCTTCGGCGACCTCGACGAGGTCGTCGTAGTTGTAGAGCTCGTGAACGATCGGCGGCGTCTCGAAGTTGTAGAGCGTCGGCGGCGTCGGGGCCTGCCACTCGAGCGAGCTACCGCCCCACGGGTTGCGCGACGCCTTCGGGCCGGTCCAGAACGACGCCATCAAGTAGACGACCGTGATGAACAGCGAGATGCCGAGGATGAACGCGCCGATCGTCGAGATCTGGTGGAAGACCTGGTACTGCGGATCGTAGTCCCAGTAGCGCCGCGGCATCCCACGCGCGCCCATCACGAACTGCGGGAGGAACGTCGTGTTGAAGCCGATGAACACGCCGATCGCGCACATCCGGCCGAGCGACTCGTTGTACATCTTGCCCGTGAACTTCGGCCACCAGTGGTGGAGTGCGCCCAGGAACGCGACGAGCGTGCTGCCCATCATCACGTAGTGGAAGTGCGCCACCACGAAGTACGTGTCGTGGAGGTGGACGTCGACCGACAGGATCCCGAGGAACAGACCGGTGAGCCCACCGATCGTGAACAGCAGCAGGAACGACAGCGCGTACAGCATGCCGGTCTTCAACCGGATGTCGCCCTTGTAGAGCGTCGCGACCCAGTTGAAGACCTTGATCGCGGACGGGATGCCGACGGTGAACGTCAGCGCCGAGAACACCATGTTCGCGAGCCGGCTCTGGCCCGACACGAACATGTGGTGGCCCCACACGAGGAACGACAGGAGCGCGAGCGACAGCGACGAGTACGCGACGAACCGGTAGCCGAAGATCGGCTTGCGCGCGTAGGTCGAGATCAGCTCGCTGACCACGCCCATGCCCGGGATGATCATGATGTAGACGGCCGGGTGCGAGTAGAACCAGAAGAAGTGCTGGAACAGCACCGGGTCGCCGCCGAGGGTCGGATCGAAGATGCCGATGTGACCGAACCGCTCGACGGTGAGCAGCAGCACCGTGATGCCGAGCACCGGCGTCGCGAGCACCTGCATGATCGCGGTGCCATAGATCGCCCAGATGTTGAGCGGCAGCTGGAACCAGCCCATGCCCTGCGGGCGGAACTTGTGGATCGTGACGAGGAAGTTGAGGCCCGTGAAGATCGAGCTGAACCCGAGGAGGAACACGCCCATCGTCGCGACCATGACGGCGGTCTTGGTCTCGAGCGAGTACGGCGTGTAGAGCGTCCAGCCGGTGTCGAGGCCGCCGAACGGGATCGTGAGCACGAGCAGCGTCGCGCCGCTGACCCACAGGTAGAACGACGACAGGTTGAGCCGCGGGAACGCGACGTCCGGTGCGCCGAGCTGGATCGGCATGATGATGTTGCCGAGCGCGGCCGGGATGCCGGGGATGATCACGAGGAAGACCATCACCGCGCCGTGGAGCGTGAAGAACTGGTTGTACGTGTCGGCGCCGACGATCGTCTTGCCGGGCGACCACAGCTCGGTGCGGAGCAGCAGCGCGAACGTGCCGCCGAGCAGCAGCGAGAACAGGATGCCGAACAGGTACATCATGCCGATCCGCTTGTGATCGAGCGTGAAGGCCCAGCTCTTCCATCCCTTGGTGACGTGCAGGAAGTCCGGTTCCTTGACCGGACCCTGCGGGAGGTTCTTCAGAGATTCGGGAATCGCGGTGGTCGCGGTGGTCGCCATGGTGGGGTCCTCGCTACTGCTTCAGCGACTTGATGTACGCGATGAGCCCTTCGAGCTCTTTGTCTTTCAACTGACCTTCGAAGGGAGGCATCGTGTTCGGAAAGCCAGGCCGCGATTTCTTCGCGGGATTCAGGATCGATTCCTTGACGTAGTTCTCGTCCATCTTGACGGTGCCGCCGACGATCTGGATGTCCTTGCCCCAGTCCGGCTGCTTCCACGTCGGGCCGACGCGCGCGCTACCGTCGACGGTGTGACACGACGAGCAGCCCTTCTTGTCGTAGAGCATCTTGCCGAGGTCGACCGGCGGCATGTTCATCTGATCGACGACCTTGTCGTTCAGGTACTTCTCGTACTCCTCGAGATCCTTGTGGACGACGACGACCGCGCGCCGCTTGCAGTGGCCGCTGACCGGATCGACATCGAGGCACGCCATCTGGGCGTGGCTCGTGCCGCAGTACTCGGCGCAGGTCAGGCGATACGTGCCCGGCTTGGTCGCCTCGAACCACGCGTACGTGTAGCGGCGCGGCACGACGTCCTGCTTCACGCGCATCGCCGGCGCGTAGAAGCTGTGGAGGACGTCCTTCGACGTCATCACGAGCCGGACCGGGACGCCCGCGGGGATGTGCAGATCGGAGTCGGTGACGCCGTTCTCGTGCGTGAACTGCCAGTTCCACCGCCACGCGAGCACGTCGATCTCGACAGCCTTGTTCGGCGGCGTGACGACCCGGATGTACGAGTGCCAGCCGTACCAGAACAGGAACACGCAGATGATCGTCGGGATCACGGTCCACGTGATCTCGAGGACGTCGTTGTGCGCGGCGCTCGGCTCGGCCTTGTGGCCCGGGCGGTGGCGATACTTGATCGTGAAGTAGACGACGACGACCGCGATCGCGACGAAGAAGAAGATCGACAGCGCGAGGACCGCGTAGAACATCATGTCCGACTCGTCGGCGGCCATGTTCACGGACCTGGGCATCCAGAAGTTGCCGGCCTCCTCGATGTCCTTGTTCGCGAGGACGTCGTACCAGGCCACTGCCTGCGGGCCTTTCGGGGCCGCCGCGCTGCCGGCGCCACTACCGCTACCGCTGCCGGCAGCCTGCGGCTCGGCCGAACCCGATCCGGAACCAGCACCCGCGGCGACCGCGGCCGAACCCGAACCCGAACCCGCGGCAGGCGCCGCCGATCCGGATCCCTGAGCGTAAGCGCTGCTCCCGATGAACAACGCGAGGAGGAGTGGCAGGACTCGCTTCATGTTTCACTCACTGTTCGCTCTACCGCTCGCTGCGGCCGGACGGCCTCGCGAGCTTCGCTAGGTTCGTTCCGGCGATGCTTGCGAACAAACATCGCGAAGCCGAAGACGCACATCAACAGGATCAACGCGCCGCTCGCCGCGAGGCGGAGCGCGAGCACGCCGGCATGCGCGTGGCTGTTCGCATCCGGGTCGTAGTGATAGCAGCGGTTCATGAATCCGACCGCGGTCGAGGGCTCGCGCATCCCGGCCCGCATCAACGACTCGCGCATCACCGCGGGCGCGAACTCGATCCCGTAGACGTAGCGGGTCACGACGGCGGACGATGCCAGAAAGATCAACGCGGCGGGATGCGCCCATTCAGCGCGGTCCGGCAGGTACATGTACGAAAAACCCACAGCCTGCGCGACGCGCCGGATCTGGGTCGGATCGCCCGGGTTCTCGGCGACGAGGAACGTCCAGCCGGCACGCGCGGTCTCGCGCTGGTTCTCCGGTAACCGCGCGAGGTACTTGTCGCGCATCTTCTGGATCTTCTCGAGCGGCTCGCCCGGCTCGAGATCGATCGTCACGATCTTGAACTGCGCGCCGGGCCGGAACATCGCGCCGTCGACCTTGTCCGCGATCTGTGGAAGCGCGGTCGACAGGCCGTTCAGCTGGAGGCTGCACAGCATCGGGCAATCGGAATAGTTGAACGTGAGGATCGTTGGCAGCGGCCCCTTCATCACGTCGCCGAGCGTGACGTGCCGGCCGTCGGCGGTCCGGAACCGCGCGTCGAGCGGGACCTGCGCGCCGAGCTTCTCGGTCACGGCGACCTGATCGCCCTTCCACGTCTGCGCGGTCAGCACCCGATCATCGGGCGCAGGATTGCTGTCGGGGTGCGCGAAGGCTCGCGACCCGAGCGCCGTCACGACGGCGAAGATCAGCGCAGTGCTACTGCGCATGACCTCCCGGAGCGATCGTGGCCGAGCCCTTGCCCGCGTTACCCACGGGGGCACCACCGGCGCCGGCGGCGGGCTGACGTCCGTCCGCGGGCGAGCCCGTGCTGTGAAGGTGAATGTTCGCGCCGTTGTCCTGGGTCTTCGGATTCTTCGCAGCCTTCGCCGCCGATCCCGAACCCGCACCTGCCGGTGGTGCGGCCGGTGCCGCCGAGCCCGCGCCCGAACCTGACGCGGGCGCACCCGACCCCGCCGCCGGTGCGGCCGCGGCCGAACCCGCGCCCGAGCCTTGATCCGGCGTCGCGGTCGGAGGCGGAACCGCCGGGAGATCCATCTCGGGACGACCGCCGTGCGGCTTCTCCGTCCGCTTCGGCACGAAGCCGTCCGGCTGGACGCTCGGCACGAGCCGATCGGGATGCTTCGCCGAGTCCCGGATCACGAGGTCCATCGCCTTGTCGATCGTGATCGACGGCGTGCCGATCTGCGGCTCGGTGATGTTCCGCAGCTCGTCGGCCTTGTGCGACTTCGCGACGGTGTCCTGGCCGCCGTAGTCCTGCATCGTCTGGAGCTCCGACGTGTCGTTCATGTAGAACGCCTGGAGCGCGGTGATGGACACGTAGACCATCACGGCGCCGCAGATACCGACGACGACCACGCCGATCGTGTTGAGACTGTCCGGGTTGCGCTTGGGTCCTGACATCTTAGTCTCCTACAACTGGCCTAAAGTTGTTCATGGGCCAGCGACAGCCCGAGGGTGGGATCCTTGACCGGGATCAGGTTGCCGCTCAGGCTTCGCCCGACACCGACGAGGAACACGCCGACGAGCGCGATCCACACGGTGATGTCGACCGGCGTGAAGCCGACGTGGTGGAGTCCGATCGGTCCGGACAGCGGACCGGCGTTGATCACCGCGCCGCCGTGGGTCTCGGTCGCCCAGTCGTACTGCGGCATGATGTTCCAGTAGAGATCGAGCCAGTGGAACACCAGCTGCCACACGCTGAAGAACACCAGCGACGGCACGATCCGCTTGGTCCACCGCGACATCAGGAAGATGAACGGGAACGCCCAGTAACCGACGAGGATGGCGATGGAGACCCACTGCCAGTCCCCGAACATCCGGTACTTGTACCAGACGGTCTCCTCCGGCATGTTGCCGTACCACTGCAGCATGAACTGCGAGAACGCGGTGTACGCCCAGAAGAACGTGAAGGCGAACATCCACTTGCCGATGTCGTGATAGTGCTCCTCGGTGATCGAGTGGGTCAGCCGGCCGTTGCGCTGGAGCCACAGCACGATCAGACCGAGCGCGGCGAACGCGCCGACGTTGCCGGAGCCCCAGAACTGGACGCCGAAGATCGTCGAGTACCACTTCGGCGCGAGCGACATGATGACGTCCATCGACAGGAGGCACGTCGTGAACGCGAACAGGATCATCGCCGGGCCCGAGGCGCGGCGCAGGGTGTCGCTGATCTTCGGGTCGCCCGAGGTGTCCTGCTCGCGCGACTTCTTCGCGAAGTAGAACGAGATGCCCGACATGATCAGGCCGTAGACGCAGAACCGCAGGAACCAGAACCCGGGCGACAGCCAGTTGAGCTTGTGCTGGAGCGTCGGGTTCAGCAGCGCGTTCTTCGCGTCGTCGGCCGCCCAGTAGTAGAGCGACTTGTTGCCGGCGAGGACCGGCAGCGCGAAGCCGAGGCCCGCGATGAACACGATCGGGAACGCCAGCGTCATCGCTTCCGCGATCCGGCGCACGACCGTGCTCCACCGGCTGCGCGTGAGGTGGTGCAGGAGCACCAGCCACAGCATGCCGATCGACAGCGTGCAGATGAACGTCCAGCCCACGACGTAGGCGTGGAGGAACCGCTTCATGCCATCGCCGTGCATCGAACCGAGGATCAGCGACACGACCATCATCACGACGGCGATGCCGAGGCCCGCCTTCATCATGGTCGAGCCGAGCTTGCCGGCCTTGAACTTCTCGTCCGGGTGCAGTGATTTGGTGAGACTCATCGCTGACCTGCCTGGTCCTCGTTCGAGGCGATCTGAGAGCGCTCGAGCGCACGGACGTAGGCGACGATCGCCCACCGGTCCTGCGCCGGAATCTGCGCCGCGTAACCCATCATCGTCGGCGGGAAGCCGTTCGTGATCGTGTTGAACAGCTGGCCGTTCGGGATCGTGACGACCGTGCCGGCGCGATCGACGAGGTTGCGAGCGAGCCACACGCCGCCCGACTCCTTGACGCGGGTCGGGACCATGCCCTGGCCGCGGCCGTCGTAGCCGTGGCACGGCGTGCAGTAGATGTTGAACCGGTTCTGGCCGCGCTTGAGCAGCTTCGCATCGACGGTGAACGGCTTGCCCCGGAGGTCCGGCGTGAGGCCCGGGCTATCCGGGTACGTCGCCGGAAAGCCGGTGATCCAGTCGCCGCCGGTCTCGGCGGTGAGGCCGAGGTAGAACGTCGAGTCCTCCTGGAGCCAGCCGCGAGCGACCGTGCCCGAAATCTCGCCGCGGTTCGAGCGTCCGTCGGCGAACAGCGGGTTCTCGGTGTCGGACTTGAACTTCGGCTGGAAGTCCATGTCCGGGAAGATGTGGATGTGCGGCTCGCTCGAGTGCGAGTTGCGCGCCTTCGCGGCGACCGCGAACGGGATCAGCGCGAACGCCGTCGAGGCGACGATGAACGCCATGATCCACTTCGGCATCGCCTTCTTCGCCGGATCCGGATCGTAGTGCACCGGGTCGAGCCCGATCGCGCCGGCGTCCTCGAGGAGCGCCTTGGTCTTGTCGGCGTCGAACCGGCGGTCCTTCGCCTCGATGCCGAGGAAGAACCCGTCGTCGGTGACGCGCAGGAACCGATCGCTGCGGAACAGCGGGTGCCAGACCTGCGGCAGCTTGTTGAGCGCCCACATCCCGAAGAACGAGGTGAGGACGGCGAGCAGGATGCCGCACTCGTACGCGATCGGGATGTTCGCGGGGATCGACCACGTGGGCTTGCCGGAGATGTTCCAGCCCCACTGATACGCGTTGCAGTACCACTGCAGCGCGAGGCCGCCGATCGCGCCGGCGAAGCCACCGCCGAAGATGATCAGCGGGAGGATCGTGCGCTTGATGCCCATCGCCGGATCGATCCCGTGGACCGGGAACGGCGAGTAGCAATCGAACTCGGTGTAGCCGGCGTCCTTCACGCGCCGCGCGGCTTCGACGAGCTCGCCCGGGGTGTCGTACTCGGCCAGGTAGCCGTAGAGCTCGCCGGCGGCACCGTGCTTGCCGCTGGCTTCCCCGGTCGCGTGATCCTCACGCGGCTCGGTCGCCTTGTCCGGAGGAGGAGTCTCGGTCGCCATATCAGTGGGCTCCCTTCGTCTTGCCGCCCGAGGCATGCGCCCCGTCGCTCGCGCCCTTCACTTCGCTGATCGCGACGACCGGCGCGAACCGGAAGAACAGCAAGAAGAACATCAAGAACATCCCGATCGTGCCGACGAACACGCCGACGTCGTAACGCGTCGGGTGGTAGTAGCTCCACGCCGACGGGAGGAACGAGCGCGCGAGCGAGGTCGCGATGATCACGAACCGCTCGAACCACATCCCGATG
>Ga0307509_10003372_pt1 | contig 24346 bp, 21 predicted proteins | sample 10_EM_MG_FD_202245 | JGI IMG/M metagenome (GOLD analysis project Ga0307509, IMG submission 202245) | Populus trichocarpa ectomycorrhiza microbial communities from riparian zone in the Pacific Northwest, United States - 10_EM | ecosystem: Host-associated > Plants > Roots > Unclassified | place... | reverse complement strand
GGCAATCCGCCCCCTGGAGATGGCAGAGGGAGAGAGGGCATGCCAAATGCTTTGGTGTGGAGATACTGGAGATAATCGCGGCCAGACAGGGAATTGTAGGTGAAACCAGAAGTTGAATCATCAACGAAGTTGGGTTGCTCAAGAACTTGTTTGAGGGGGGCTTCCATTGTGGTTGTAGGTAGTGGAGTGAGGGGAGAGTGGAATGGGTCACAGAGTGAGGGCCTCGTCGGGACAGTGTCAAGACAGGAAGAAAGTGACAGAGCGGTGTTCGGATGCTGTGGTTAAGGTTGGGGTTTAAGGGTCTTGCCGGCCCTACCTTACAAAACATATAGTGTCCATAATCCTGTACGGTGTTGTATTAAAACCGCGGTACTGACAGTACCCGCGTTGAAGATGTAGACACTACGACAAAAAATCTAGTACTTAGGGTAATTCTAGTGACTACCTTCTCTATTGTTTGCCTCTGCGGCTGCTCATGCCATCTGTGCCGCTTGAGCCGCCCGTCGGACTGTTGCGATTCCAAACACGTCCCAGTGCCTTCGCACCCACTTCAAATATCCCCTCCCTCTCCTTCCCATCGATCATCTGGAACTCGGTCTCTTCCCCTTCGTCATCTTCCACATTCTCCCTCTCGTTCCCACGTGCGTTGCACCGCGTCAAGACAACCGAACATGTCCGCCCTGTTGCAGTGCGGACGCGCACGCCCGATTCGCCTCGCGCAAGATCCGCAAGTGCCCAGAACTCGGCTGGACGCGCGTCGGCGAGAACGCCCGCACCCGCGCCGTCAAAGAACCAGAGCGAGGTCTCGCGCACGCCACGAAAGGCTGTGATCCCCGCGAGCGGCCCGGCCCGTTCGACAGTCGTGATCGTCACGGAAGTACCCGAAATGATGGAGGAGATGAAGGTGAGAAGGGCCTCTCCAGCGCTGATGGACTGAGAGGGGGGTGCAGATGCAGACGAGGGTGAATGGACTGTCGTGTGTGGAACGGCAGCACTGGTGGAGTCGGGAACAGAGCAGGTGAGCTTGAATCGCGCGGTGCCTGGAACGTTGATCGCGCCAGTGCCAGAAGCGCCACGGGCACGTTTGGGTGGAGGTGGGGCGGGTTTGTCGCCCGCGAGGAGCAGCGCGGTCCACTGCAGCGCTCCGCTCGAGCGCCCACACGGGGGGGGGGGGGGGGAAGGAGCGCCCGTGTGAGCACAGTGCGTGTGCAGCGCGCGGTTGCGGCGCCCATGGTGCTGTGTGCGAGTCGCAACGTGCGCGCGGGGAGCATGATGTCGACTTTGTGTCGCACTGGTGCAGTCGCAGAGAGCGCATGGAGAGTCAGGTGCGGTGCGTCGTCGGTATTGTCTTCATCGACAGCATCTCCTGCTTGCCCAGTTTCTTCCCCCTGTTCACATGTAGGCTTCTTTTGGTTTGCGGCCGGGGAAGAGGGAGAGTATTTGCGTTTTGTGGGGGGTTGGGGGGAGGACTGTCAGTGGAGATCGTTCAGAGCGCGCTGTGCGGACGCTTGGATGTCTGGCCAGGCGTCGCGGAGGTGTGGGGCTTCGTCGGCGCGCGCAGAACCACCAGATACAAGGCGCAACGCAGTGTCGAGGAAATTTAGATATGGGCTAGAACTGATGTCCGTGGTGCCCCAAGACATGCTCGCTATATCCGGTGGAATAGAATCATTGCAAGGAATTGGCAGGAATGCATTGAGTATGATCATCACCATAGATGGCAACGAATTCTGTACGATGGCGCGTATCTTCTCATTACTGTCGATAAGACGACCTAACCAAGGCATAGTTTTCTTTATCTCTTTATAGCTGAGTAAGCTCGCAAGGCCGGTGAAGGGGATAACCCAAAAGAAGAAAAGAAGAGCGATAGAGCCAAGAACGATTGCAAGGACACGCACGCACCCTGAACTGTTGCAGCCATTCCTTACGGTCGTCCACCTTCTTCTTGCTAAATCCGAGATCGATGAGCTCGCGGTCGTCGTCCTGCGTCCATCATGTGTGAGAAGTAATCGCGGGCGTCTGAATCTTTGCTCGTTCCGAGACCCATCGCACGACCAGGTGAAACATCGGGACCTTCTCCTTCGACCTTACTACTGTCGCATAAGAATGATTCGACGAAGCGCCGGAAATTGTTGCGGTATTTGAGGAATAGAAGGGTCTGGGAAAGCCTGTCGGAACTCCTTCGCGAGGTCTTTGAGTCTAGGTGGGTTCTATGGGGAGATGCTGCGCATTTTAGAGAGAATGACGTACGGTGTTTCAGTCTTGATGGGTAATGTAAAGACAGTTTTGAGACCTTGGTGAACCATATCGACAATCTTGGCACGTTGGTGATGAACAAGCCATCGGATGATAGGGTACACTTGTGTCTCGAGATCCCAATCCAAAAAGACTTGCCACGTCCACGAGCCTAGGCCCCGGGGATATTCAGCACAATAGCCACATGATAAGCAGCGGGAACAGACGTATGACAGAGTCACGTCTACTGTCTCGAGGAACTTGATCAACTGCTCGGCGATGACGACTACGGTAGTGACGAGTAGTGATGTTCCAGGGATAACCACCAAATACCGCGGGTGACGGTGACGGTCTGTCGCGGTGTGGTAAAATCGGACATCGTGACCGTACCCGTCACAACCGTGACCAAAATACCGCGGTGTTACGTAGCAGCAACACACCAGCCTGAGGCACACCTCGACACTCGTAAACATGTTCGTCCAGTCAACAATGGGTACTAGTATGCCGTTTAGACAATGAAGACACTGTCGGCTGACGGGACCAGGGGCATCACTGGGCGGGCAGGCAACATTGTTTCCCAATACAATAGACTGTACCTGTGACAGTACGGGGAGGTCATGATCAAGACTACACAGATAAATGTAGTTCAAGTTCATAATATGTACGTATGCGTGAGCGTCAATTGGTTCCACTAGGGTCACGGTCACTTCCAATCCACAACTCGATCGTGATCATGATCGCGCAGCGAGTCAGCACTGCAAGTCGCCGGTGAGTAAGTTGTCGTGTTTGTCTCAAGTGCCAAGTGGAACACTTGGCATATTTAGCCTTTCCGCGGTTTTCGACAGGCGTCTCCAAGTCTGCCTGCGCGTGCGGCGTGGCCAGGCGTGTCCAGTGACGGTGTCCTTCTACTTGCAGACTACTAACTTACCACTGTAGTAGCGACTCGGGGCTGCTCATTGTTACCCTTGCCTCTACCACGAGCTGTACACGATACCTTGCACAGGTCATTCCAGTTTTCACTGGTCCCCGATGATGAGTTTATGGGCATCGGAATTTGCCAAAAGATATTTCAAAATCTGCTATTCAAATCAAACGATCCAGACTCCGGAAGGAAGGAAAAACAATGCATCGGGTGTTCTACGCGCCTTCACACATGTCAAACCATTGTCGGCTAAGGCAACTCGAGAATCTCTAGAATCGAAACGTTTGCCTGGAATGCGCTGCGATCTTCTGGCACTGGCACAATTCAAATGGGGCTACAGTATTCACTTGAGAAAGAGTCAATGTTGAACAATAACATATGGTAGACGTTCACACGGGCTGACTCGCACCGGATATCGAGACCACAGTTGATGCATCATGATGTCAGGTGCGCCCCGCCGCCCCAAACATCCAGTCACGGTGCTAGTACCAATACGTCTAGGTGTCCACGCGGACTGATTAGACGGTGCCCGCCCTCGAAATTTAAATTGCATCCTGGGCCTTTTTTATTAGAAATCTAGCGTGATTTCCCTCAGTGACAACTTGATGTCAAGAGACGAGACTGAGGGAGATGAATGCATACTCAGGCTGATCCAAGTTTATAAAATCACATGTGCCCGAAGCACAGCATCGTGACTCGAGGCGTGATCAGCACGCTTCAACGCTTTTACTTCTGTATATACTATACCTACCTAGCCTTCTAGTTCCGTACTATATAGCGATTTGCACAGCCCGGCTTGAGCATCCTGCAGGCCCGAGCCCAGCCCGCAAGCTCGGGCTTTCAGCGTCTGCAGGGTTACAGTGACAATACAGTCTGTGATCTGCAATCAATATCAATGATTCTCCAACAACTACACAGTTTTACAGCCACTGTTGAAATGGGAAGGCCAGTGTAAGGTATGCACGCACTGTAGCCTCGGAATCGACCACTTTCGACCACGTGCCATGGCCCGTGTGCCTCCGCGATCCGAGTCAGTCACGCTTCGCCGCTTATCCGCTTATCCTACGTCTTTGCCACCTTCGTCTTGCACGCATCACCTCCGATTCATCCACATTCGCCCCTTGCCCTCGATCTCCTTTCCCATGACGACCAAGTCTTCCCCACCATCTCGCCCAATCGCTATGGCCGATGAACGCGGATCGCCCAAGTCTCGCCTGCCATCGCCAAATACGTGTCGCCAAGAAAAGCTGTCGCTCCTCGTAGCACGCGCAGTACATTGCCCCTCGCAAGTCGGGTCTCGGCCTAATCTATATTGGAAAGGACTTTTACTATACATAGGCCCAAAGCACTCAACGCGCTCGACAAGACGCTGATCGCAGAGCTGAACGAGGCGCTACGGTTGATCGACGCGGACAAGGAGGTCGGCACGATTGTCATTACTGGATCGGAGAACGCGTTTTCAGGTGAGCATGTTTGCCTATGTGGCATGTGTGTGTGTGTGGCACAGTGTAGCAGAGGGTCTGGCACTGGTCCTGCCTTTGGTGTGGTTTCAGACACACACACTCTCGCTTTTATTTTGGGTCTTCGAGTCGCGGGATAATGCCGGACGACGTGGACGGGTATGCCATCTGGCGCTGAACTCAAAGAGATGAAAGACAAAGTCGTGTGCGTAATGACATGGTTTTCTTAATCCATGCTGACTTCCGGGGATTGCGCGGATGTCTATCCGGTCGTTCACGACAGTTGCGGACGTGTACCAGAACGGGTTTTTAGAAAATTGGAAGTACATCGCCAGAATCCGCAATCTGATCATCGCCGCCGTTAGCGACTACGTGGCCCAGGGTAAGCGGTACTTCCACCCTTCGCCATGACCTTTACGGTCCATCACACCACCACTCCGCTCCAAACACTCATTGCATGTCTTTATTTGCGCAGGTCGGAGGCGGGTGCAAACTCGCGCTGATGGCGGGCATACCCCTCGCCGTGCCCAACGCCAAGTTCGGGCAGCCAGAGGTGAACATCGACACGATCACGGGCGGCGGCGGGTCGCAGCGCCTCGCACACGCCGTGAGCAAGTCGCGCGCGATGGAGCTCATGCTCACGGGGCGCATGTAGAGCGCGCAGGAGGCCGCTGCGTGGGGCGTGGTCAGGACGACGAGCATGTATATCGTGAAAGTTGTAATAATTGGTAGAAAATGCCAGTGGCTCGAAATATGACAAGTGAGGACTACAATACAGAAAAGCGTACAAGTAGCGGAGCTGATGGCCTACTCATGATCATCCACCATAAATGGCTGCTGTTCTTGTACATCCGCTGTCCACTTCAAATAGAGAGACCCTGTAAAGACGGCAACAATGCGGAGGGTGGGTTTCGCTTTGCGTAGAGTGTCGAGGAGTTCTGCTCTAGGCCCATCCCCTTCTTCTACCGCATGGACTGTTTCCAGCATCGGAAATGATTGTATGTAGGCACACATCGTGTCCTATCATTTTGGTAAGGTGGGATATATAGGAGAAGGAAGATGAGGACATACAATATCTCCATGTGATAACCGACCCCGCCTTTGGAAGAAACACAGAGTACGGACCTGTTTGAGCACGCGGGCAGGGTGTCCATTCCAATCATAGTCATGCGGGATCGTTTGTGGTATGGCAGAGGCCGAACTCGGCGGAAGATGAAACCCAAGATGGTCAAGGTTCCGAAAATGCCGCAGTTTCTCCACGAGGCGAAGAAATGAGGGTTCATGATGAGGGTGAAGTCGGCTCACTTCAACTTGTAGTTCGTAAAGCTTTGACGAGTGACTAGCCTGTTCGATAATTGCACAGCAAACCTCCAAAGGAGCACGAAGGGTCAGAAGATTAGGGAGAATGGGCTGACTCCGTGACCGGCTAGGTTGTATTCGGTCCGAACGCACGTTGCCTCTGATAACGACATTCCTGAGGAGCTTGTTCTTAATCAAAAAGCGAATGAGCGCCGGTCGTGGGATATCCCCTTCAAGGTCGACATCCTCGAGGAACGTCATATTGAGCTCGCCAAGGAAAGTCGACCACTGGGAAGGGCTCAATGACACCATGTAAATCATCAGGTTCTTGATAGGAGAGTGCCTAAGGATGCCCATTGTCGTTTGCACCAACCCGGGTGCGAAGGCATAATCGGAGGAGATAACAAGTGACGTGAGTGTGTAAGAGCCACATGACGATCCACTTCGGAGGGTAACGGAAGGAGGAAGATAATCTGCATAATCGTAACCCGAGAGATTCAAACTTGTGAGTGGTAATATGTAAAATAATCTTCGCATCTTGATGAACTCCGACGTCAGCAGGAGCGGATTTGTACCTCGGATGGAGAGATGGAAATCCCGAAGGTTACGAGTATTCGAGGGCTGGAGAAGGAAATACATAAGGAACTCCATCGCAGTTCGCGCCTCCTGCACGCTGCAAGGAATCGAACAGTACATTTCCTCCGGGGGGTGGAAGATCGGGGCAACGGACCAGAGTCCGAGAGATGCATATCCGCTTAGACCAAGAAGTTGTACCTTTAAACCTCCTGCGCAGGTATCCTTCAGCACAAGGTCACGGCGGCGCAAGTACTCTGGTAACAGTGAGCGACAGATGAATTGTGAAGTGGCCGCCAACGCCCGAAGATCTCGATCGTTCATATGGGTGGAAATCGTAATGAGTAGCTCAGCTGGGACGTCTTGCATCCCCCTATACTGCCAAAGTGTTGGATTGGAATGTAGTTGGGTGAGAAACGGACATACGAGGTATGCTTGATATACTAGCTTAGCCTCCTTCTGCTGATCACCACTAGTCTGTGAACAGGAGCATCGTTCCGGCTGATTTCCGAGTCCACCAGATTGAAACTCTATCTGTCCAACATGTGAGCGGGGGGAAATCAAATGTATTATGATATTTCATAGGAAACCAAGACATACCCGGCGCTGCTTGCACAAGCGAGGCACATCCCCACTGGCACGTCGCTTGCATGCCAGTGGGGGAGAGTGAGGCGGATAGCTAAGTGATGAAGGATTCAGTATTATGCTCATATTGGGTCAGTCAAGGGAAGTGTTACTGAGGTGATTGACGATATCGTCGTAATCCATGCAGCTAAATACCCTGGACATGGGATGTTAAGCTTCTATTTTGGGAGAAACAATGGCGAGGATACGCGGGTCCTCTTCGTGATTGTCGGGGAGGAGACTATTCGGCACCCCCATCGGAATGATTGGACCTTGGATTACAACGAACGGAATACCCTGTCACGAGTCATCTAGTCTCACGAACAGATACGGTATGGAGGCTTCATAGTTGAACAGATGTGACCTACCCTAAAAAGGATCGCATTTCTTTTTTGCAAATTGAAAACGCTTCAACAGCAGGCCGTGACGCGTGACGCGTGACGAGGCACCAGGTCGGGTATACATTAAGAAGTACGCCAGTGACATTCAGGGCAAATATTGGCGATGATCTCAATCTGGTGAAGCGCGAGTCGCCGAGTCTACTACAGTACTGGTACTAGTACTACAGGACACATGCGAGAGTTCATAAGGCTGATCCAAGGTGAGGGGAGATAAACGGACAAGAAGGCTTTTCTGATAAGGAAAGTCACGCAACGAGTGCGAGGATGAGCCTGAGAGGGGTGCAAACGTAGTACTGTACTCTTATTCTATTCCCATCCGAGTCATGATCTTCAAGTTGACAATAGAAGGCTCTCATTTCACGCTCAACTCCGAGTCGACTCTGTTCACTGGCAATTGAATTACTGCCAAACTCAAAGATCATTGTAATACATGACCGGCTTTTCTTGGGGCTTCCGGACCGTTCCGGTACGCCACTGATGTGGTCTGGCTCCATACTTTCATGCGGTACACTGGGAGGAGAGTCCTGCTACTGTAGTACGAGAAATTGTGGATGTGGACACAAAACCACCTGCGCCCATGAGTCGCCCGGGCCCATGGGATAGGCGGCGCGACTTCACAAGCTTCACACTGGCCACTCACTGGCCTCACTGCTGCGAAGCCCATCTGATCATGTCTGTCCTCCAACATGTCTGCCAGCCAGGCCAGCTCTGTAAGAGTCGGAGTCAGCTTTGGTTACCCATGGTCCGTGGAATCATTGTCCGATAGAATGGAGAGTTCAGTACTTTCATCAGTTGCGGCTATCACGCTTGCTCAGGCTATCACGCGTCCGTTGTCCAACTTGAAGTTTCGGATTGCCTTCACTATGTGTGACGTCTGGTCATCAGCAGCCATGTATCAATGTATCTGTCCCCCACCTTGGATAGGTATCACACATTGGTTACTGGGGTTGGCAGCCTGAGTCTCCATGGTGTAAGGTACAGTATGGAGACGTGACGCGTGAGGCGCGTGAGGCCTCAAGGCCTCAAGCTCAAGCTTCAAGGCCTCATGAGGCCCTCATGCGACCGTCTAGCCTGACGCGTCAGCCACTGCCCCTCCTCCTTCCTCCATGCAGGCAGAACTTGCTTCCGTCTGTATCTGCGTATGACCGCGAGTACCTCAGAATAAATTATCAGCTAAGCGAGTAGGCTTCTCCCGCTCCATCTCCCCGCGTGCCTTCATTTTCACGTGTGCTCGTCAATAAACCCAATCTTATTCTATTCGTCACAGGTTATGAGCCACGCCTCGCCCAAACGCGTCCTTGCCCGCCTCCGTTGCCACACGATCGACACTTTCCCCCCAAAAGAACAAGGCTCCTGGCCCGGACCAGGCACTGCAGGCAATGATCTTCGTGTCCGCGTGCTCTCACCTCAAGCCCCTACGCTCGTTACACTTCCCCCTCGCGCGTTCTCGGACTCCCGGGAGCGCAGCCTCTGTCAGTCAGTCCTCGGACCTCAGACCAACCCCGGACTCACTCAGCGTGGACTAACCACCTGCGCTACAATGAATAGTGAATATTGAATCCCGGAACAGTAAGCCCTTGCAACTGTGTTAGATGAGCTCAGCCCGGGCTCAGTCTTGGAACAAAGTAGTATACAACATAATTGTGGCCGATCTTTTTCTATATCCTGGATCCTGAGATTGCAACAAGTACAAAAAAAAAAAGTGGTTGCCGTTGGGCTTGCAAATCCGCCAGCCTGGCGTGCAGCTAGCATATCTGACACGACGGGAACAAGTATGGTGTGAACTCGGCAACCTTGACAAAATGACAATGCCTCGCTGTTCAAGAATACAACACGCTGGGTTCAAAGAATTCGAGAGTAAGACCTCGACAAGGAGTTTAAGGCGGTGGTTAATGCATTAATGTCGGAAAGCGAGGGTTTCTTCGGCCTGGGAATTATGCCAGCGAGAAACATATTCTGTGGGCGATATCGCAGGTGGGGCGGGAGGTTGAGCAAGATTAGCCAGATGGCGGCAGATGAGACAGTTTGTTTGGCCTCCTTCATATGATAGGGGTTGAAGCTATCCATCGAAAATGAAAACGCTCAGGCTAGACGTGTTTCATCGACTGGCCCGGGGAGGAACCTTTCGCCCGCTTTGAGTAGTATCTTGCACAGATGACCCGCATCCCACATGTCCTCCATATATTCCTTTCGAGGTCTCCGAAATGCTTTGAAGAGCTGTTCCTCGATAGCGGGCCGGGAGAGCAACTGGCACGTACGATACCGTACAGTATGGCTAACTTGTACGTAGCTTTGCGCTTTCGCGCCGCAGGTTAGCTTACGCAGTCTTAGTCTTTTTCTTTCGAGACTGAGCTTCGCGCTTTCGCGCCGCAGACTTTCTACAAGGTCCGCGAGCAGATACAACCGTACTCTGAGAATATGTGTACAAAATGAATTTATATCGTACGTGAGACTATCACTGCATGCGTTCTTGTCAACCTCACAATGAACTCGCACGATGTTGTCAGTCTTGTATGGCTCTCATGATCTAAAACCAGAGTAATTCTAACCCACAAGAATGTTATTGAGTCATAACGCTCGAATTAGATTGCAAGAAGTGAAATTTATATATATGCGGCCAAGAAACAGGACTAGTTTGCTATTCTGATATGGAAACACATAGACCTATCCTAACATATGACGGTAAGCCTGAAATAAAAGCAATTGTCAAACCTACAGTGTAGACGTGAGGGCAAAAATTTTACATGCAGAGTCAATCGTGAGGTGATAATCGAACGATCTTGTCGTGGGGACCAGACAAAGGGGCAACTTGCAAGGGTAACAAGGACGGAGAGAGAAGAGAATGCGGACGTACATGAGATCAAGGAGACGGCGAGTGATGGCGCAGCAGTTCGGTACGTCGTCTGCCTTGCAGGGCGAGAGCAGCTCCTTCGACTCAAGTATTGGTTTAGTCTTGCCATGCCACGGGGAGACGAAGGAAGGGGAGACCGGAGGGGGGAGACGGAGCAGACAGTTTTTGACACGTGCCACGACTTTTATAAGCCCTCCTTGGTGTGTATCAACGTTGAATTTTTATTTGTTGATTGATCTGCGTTCATTACAGCAACAAATTTAGAAAGGTATGCGAAGATGAGGCGATGTCCGTTGAAAAAGGAAAGGCAGGTATGCTTGGCGAGTGCAAGTTAGTGACAGCGAGGTCGGTGTCATGCTAGACACGAAGGCGATGCGGGAGGGAAGGTCAAAGGAGGGCGGGGCGAGTTATGTGCATGTGTTCGTATTAGGGACGGATGATGAGATATGTAGGCCATAAGAGATAGGAACGGGGGGAGGGGGAAGGGCCACGTACCAAGGTCGAGACACCATTTGTCCTGGAAGCACTCGCGCCCATCGCTACATCCAATGACAATCATGACATTCTGCACCAAATTGGCGATGGTCGCTTGCGCCCCAATATCGTGACCTGCTCCCAACGCATCCTATCAAGCGAACTGCCGACGTCGAGCATCCAGACGTCGTTCAGCGCCACCGCCGAATACCCAGGTTTTGTTCTGGTAGCGCACCGTGGTGTGCGCGCGGCGCGGCGGGGGAACCTCTGTGGTCGTGAATGTCGAATGCGACCAGCGACGCGTCGAAATGTCGAAGACGTAGGTACTGTTGTAGTATGATGCGTCCTAGCCGCCGACGATGATGACGACCTTGTGGCCTACGAGAGTCACAGAGTGCACATGGCACGGCGGTTGCAGGTCTCCCTGGTTGACTGAGGGTGTATTGGGCGACTTGGCGACTGCCTCGCGCGAGGCGGAGAGCGAGGCTGAACTTGCATTCGCGTTCGCATTGGTGCGTGGGGAGGCGGCGCGTGATTCTGCTCGTCGGCGGGGAGCCACAGGAGTTGAGCAGCGCGAACTCGACTGCGGGCGAGAAGTGCGCGGGTCGAAGAAGGGGGACGACTCGGACGAGAGCGCGAGAAGAGGGACTTGGAGAGAGTGCTACCACCTCGGCTAAGCGCCACATTGTAAGTGCCTCGGGAGATGAACACATATTCTTGCATGACCGACCCGGGACATGACGCACTCCTCAGAATGAGTGGGGAACGAGCTTGCGATGATCTGACAAGTACAGTGTAAGCTCAATGGTGCTTCAGGAGGAGAGTATGACCAGATATAGTACTCACGACAGCATATGATGCTTGCACAACCTGAGAAATGGATCACAATTCAGGACGAGTCACAAACGAGCCTGTATGATTGAGCGGCAAGTATAATGTAAGCGTTGGCGCGATCTCGTACCGGCCTGGATCTTAGTCGCAAGTGCCTTGCCCCACAATCGAATTCCTGATCATATGCTCTCAGCTGTCAAAGTCCCATTCCGAATGAGGCCTTCGCTCCCAGATATAAGAGGTAACAATGATGGCTTTAGATTCATGACCCGGACCCAGGCTGCCGAGAGTCCACGTTGACAATACTCACGAGGTCAGTGACTCAGTGCCTGCCCTGCACCAATAAATACAGTAGCTCCGTTAATCGGACTTGGCTGAAAAGAGCGGACAATCGGCGTCTTGGTAAAAAGTTGGTATCGGCGGTAGCATATCGCGTACTCGCCGTGACTCGGTGACAGCCCGAGTGATGGTCCTGACAAGTTCAAATTGGGATTTTGGGGCTTGGAGCAGCTGGAATGTCTGCAAAGAAGACAATGGTGCGCCTTGGATTTCTGTATTTTGCCACGTGAAGCCGTCTCATTTCGCACTTCACCCCCACATGCCAATATAAATCATTGGACCTGGACCTGGACCTGGAAGTTGACCGACCAGCGGACGCCTGGCACGATTTCATCCCCCTGTTACCTCAATTTGTTCTATCCTCGTTATACATGTCCCTAGCTGTCATGGATATTTCAGGTGACGACGACGACGAATGCTTTTCGGTGCAACTTGATAGTAGTGACATGTCTCCAGAGGCTTCGAAGGTTACCATCTCTATGCCTTGCCTCCCTGTCTCGACGTTGGTACTGACCTGGATTCTAAATTTCTAAGCAGACAATTCTCCGGCAGAGGTTCCCGATGAGACGATATAATTGGGAGCCTGACGGTCGGCTTACAAACTTGTCGAAAGCCATGGAGTGAGTTCCATGTGCTCAATGATCTGTGCTGCGCTCAATCAAGTCATCACCACTAGACGGCCCATCGACAACCTTCGTGTTCCTCGTTGCTCTACATCCTCCCCTAACTCTGCTGATATGATAACCGAGTCAATCATAGCCATACTCCAACCACACACATCCTCCCCGTCTTTGCATGTTATTGCTCGTGCCATAACTAGTCTAATCGCAGGAAACTTTGGCGGTGACGACCTCTGCCAGATTTTGAATGCCCAACTCGACACATTGGCCATTTCTCCTCAAGCGAAGCAGGGCATCTTACCTGCTCTTTTTGGCATCATGAGGCTGATGGAAGTACAGTCACGAGGGTGAGATAACCCTGTGCTTCGTCTCACTGCTCTCATTCTCACCGCTTTTATTGATATAGTAATAACACATCCGTACCTCCGTCGCGGGCTCAGTCGGTATTATCGTCGTTGTACTCTAACGACGGAGTATCTGTGGAGACACACCTTCCAGACTCCTCGGCGCCTTATCAGATGCGCCAGCGCCCATTTGCCTCCAACTCTGGAAGCGGCTGCACCATCTGGTACTTTGCCAAGTCCAATCAAAGCATTCTGACACCAACTGTGGTTCCTCAAGCCAAGACGGGACATATTTACGTTCACCTTAACTCGTCTACTAATACCTATCAATACTGGATGCTTGGGATAAATAATCAGTGGGAGAGCGTTTCGAAGGGCTCAGAATACCCACTGAATCATGATCGGGTGCTGTCGATTCGCACTAACGGTGAACCGAGTTGGATAACTCGAGCGTCGACTACCACTACACAAAGCAGAAAGGAGAAGGAGATACGAGAGAAGTCGGTGCATGGGTAATTATTGTAGGATGTACATACTCGTAGGCGGTGCTTAGTTTACCATGGCTAATACGCCGATCTAGTCACATCAGCAAAAGTTCCAAAGTGCAGCAACAGATATATAGAATAGCTTATGTAAGGATATCCAGCCTTTGCCTCTGCAATACAAGACCCTGCCACGCGCTCCACCAACGCACCACGTCTATCTATCATCTTACTGTAGGAGCACCCCGTCGCGCATGGTCGCGCACACATCACGCACGCTGAGGGTGTCTTAGCCCCACTCGACTTTGTCTCGGCTTCCTCGAATTATCAGACGTCCTCCCTGCCCGACCCTCCTGCCCTTTTTCCTCCACCACTTACCCAAGCCCTATCCTTTTTTAATGCAGGATGGCGGACGTGATGCCCCTCATGTGGGGGCTACAAGTTTCTCCGCGAGATCACCCGGCGTATGCCCCACTTTCGTGGCAAGCCCAGAGCACTGCACCAAGGATTTGGGGTAGGCCACTCCGCATCTTTCATCGAGCACGCCGAGGACCCTGTCGCGTTTGATGCGCCGTGGATTGTATACGAGGACGAGGATGAAGGCACGCTCAAGGCGTACGTGTGCAAGATGGGTGCGTGAAACCATTCTCTTTTTTATCCCAAAAACATTTCTCCCAATTGCCCAGTGACTACGGCCTGGAATCCAGTAAGCTCCCATCCACCCACCGATCCACACACTCCCACCCTCATCTCGTCCTTTTTTTGTTCTATTTCCCCGTCCGTTATTGAACGGCGCTTAGCTCTGCACCTGCACGATGAAACCTCGTGAGCATGACGGTGTCGTCGATCCGCGCCTCAATGTGCGTGGCGTCCAGGCACTCAAAGTTTCCGACTTGTCCACCCCGCTCTCCAACGTCGCTGCAAATATGTACTCGACTGTGCTTCGCAACTCCGAGTCCCAGGACAACGCTGCACCCTCTGTATATGCCTCAAGACGACAAATGAATGGATTTCTTGATGACAAGAGGGGGTCGATGGAGGCCCAAGGTGCGTGGCCATTTCTCGTGATTGTCCTGGCTGACTGAGTTCAGGTTTTTTTTGTTGGCGGGCGACGCTGCCCGCGGTCGCCTTTCTTCGCTGACCTCAACACGCTCTTTTGCCTCGAAGATTTCTTTCGTCGGCAACTTCCCTCCAGGCTCCCAGGTGGCCACCCTCATCCGGGCCCCTTCATGGTGGTACTTCGCGCTCGCTCTGTCGGAGCGCCTCGTGCCCTCGTTCAGGCTTCCTTGCGGCGGCGGCGCATCAACTTCGTGCTTGCCCTTTCGCAGCAGCGCGTCGAGCTGTCGTTCGCCTTCTCCCGACGGCATCTCGACTTCACGCCCGCCCTCGCCTTGCAGTGGCGTTTCGTGCCCACCCGAGTCATCAAAACGGTCGAAATTAATCGACGTGTATGTTTCCTTTACCCCTTTTCGCCTTGTTCTCACTCCTACCGTAGGACATACCAGCAGCTTCACCTTCTTTTGTCTGGCTACGAGGCAAACACGACACCAGAGCAAACGGACACCACGGTGCTCTACCAGAACAAAATCTGATTATTCGGCGGCGGAAACGGGCTGCAGGCGGCGAGGCGCTGAACGACGTCTGGACGCTACGTGCAGTTCGCTCGAGAGGATGTGTTGGGAGCAGGTCACGATATCGGGGCGCAAGCGACCCCCGCCGCGCGGATATCATACGGCCAATTTGGTGCAAATGTCGTGATCGTCGTTGGAGGTGGTGATGGGCGCGAGTCTCTCCAGGACATTTGGGTGTCCCAATCTCGGTACGTGGCCCCTCCTTCCCCCGTTCCTATATATTATGACCTAGTACATCTCTCATCCACCGTTCCTAATACGAACACACGCATATAACTCACCCCGCCCTCCCTCGACCTTCCCGCCCGCATCGCCTTTGCGTCTGGCGCGACGCCGACCTCGTCGTCACCGCCTTGCACTCGCCAAGCATACCCGCCTTTCCTTTCTCAACGGACATCGCCTCGGCTTCGCATACCTTTCCAGTTCTCCCTTACCAACTCTACCTTACTACACAGCTGTAGGTACTTGCACATGTATTTAACTAGCGTTACCTACAGCCGGAACAATGTGTGATCCTTTCCCGCTCTGCGTCTGTGTGACCCGTCTGCCTTCGCCCGACCCTCGTGCCCATCGTTTACTCGTCGGACTTGTACACCTTTTCGCGTGCGGTCCCGTGCTTAGTGGGAACGTTCATCTTGGAATAAATCAAACCTGGTGGGAGTCATGTTCCGCTGAGCTTCCGGTGTCATCTACCAAAAACCCTTCAGCGTCCATAAGGCTGGTCTGCATGAGCTGTTTTTGACTCCTCAGTCTTTTCGTTTCTGAGGTACGAACAAGGAGACGTACTCTGTCCATTGGGAGTATATGCAGCACCGGATGCCCTTTAATATGTAAGGGTGTCACCGCAACATGAGAGATAATGCTTGAAGGACAGATGATGACAGGTGACGCAAGTTCCCTTCTACATAAGAAGCCACCAGCGAAGCCAAATCTTCTATACATCTGGTCCATGTTGCTGAGCTCAGGTTGAAGAGAGAGATAAGGCCGCACACAGATGTAAACGTCTGGATAAAGGGGTTTGCGCTTAGGAAGTGTGCGTGATGTGGGGATACCGGAATGGAGGAAAACGTGTGTGATCTGGCCTGGCTCTGGCTCACTTGGTACGTTGCATGCGTCCGACTGAAGGTTTCGGAAAAGGATATGGCTGTTGCGCGTTCTGCTACTCACTGTAGAATACTGAACCCCTCGAAGTGAGAACTTGTCCAGGAATTTAGCCTCAGGATGAATTGCTGTACCAGGCGGGTTGTCTCTAACGGTGGAGTCTACCGTGGCCTGTTGCTTGTAGTTCAAGAACCGAACAAAGGGGCCTAGTACAAAATCAGGGAGGTTTGACTCGCGCAAACGCGTCTCATCATATACCAAGTTGGGTTCTTGCCGCGTAAGATGTACCGCATCGACCATATGGGCTAAACGCGTCCCACGAACATCTTGGGCGCGGATGCCTTCGTATACCTCGACAAGGCTACCAACATGTGAGCGTACCTCACTGTCGTCTGAGAGCAGCGCATGGAGGTTTGCCTCTCTGATGGAACTATGCATAAACGTCGACTCGAGTTCACCTGATTGAAAATAATATGAGGACTAGGGACGATACTGAGTCGGCAATCAAAGCCACACACCGAATTTCATATTGTGATTCTTGCGTTGCATGGAGTAGATATACCGCTCATAGAACGCGGCGCCATGGGTGTGCGCCGGCCCGAAACCCCCGAGTATATCGCCATAGTGCAAAGCGGAATGATGGATCGGTTTCACCTTTGCGAGCTTGAATAATGATTTGAATCTGGTCACGTAGCGGAAGATGTAATGCTCAAAGAGCTCGATCTCCTTCTTTGAGATTGTACGCAAGTTTGCAATCTGAACCGCGCGTACGAGGTCCATGAAGTTTTCCAGAATGTCTTTCCAGTACTCAGGTGTATCGTCACCGCCCCAAAGTCTGATTAAGGTAATCGGGAGATGGACTGTGCAGATAACCCTCCAGTTGTTTGCGCTGAGCTTGCCTCGTGTCGGAGTACCCCAATTAGGAGGGACGTCCGAAACCCAAGACGGAAGCTCAGTCAAGGCCATATCTGCCCAGATAGCTTCCATAACGTCCTTTCCCAGGATGGCGCCGGTGGTGGGAGGGGTCTTCTTTTTCTGCGCAGAATTATCTTCGGTGGGGATGTTTGCCTCAACCTAATCGAAAATAAGATATACCACCCCCACCCGCTACATTACACACGTACCCAAGCAGCGGCCTCGGAGTATAGTTGTTGCTTTGTTCGAAGCCCTTTTATTTGCTCCTGAGACATATGGCAGTAATCCCGACAGACAAACTGAAGAACGACCTTTTTGGCCTGCAACACAGTACTCTGGGCGGCGCGATTCACGAGCTGTTGGACACATTTGTCTATGGCCCTTTGCTGGTCCTCTGAGGGAACTCTTTCGTCACTCAGAGTGTGAGTCGATTCGGCCTAGTAGAAGGAATCAGGTCGAGCAAAAGACATAGCATGTTGATAGCGAACAGAGTCATCTGTAACGACGCTCCCCTCACGCGTGGACTGAGTTTCTATGTCATCACCATCCGTTCGAGAGGTTGGAGCCTGAAGAACTGTGTTAGAAATCACGATGGTAGTAGTATGTGTCTGCTCGGCAGCGAGGATGCTCACTGGGGGTCGGACAACGTCGGGTGAAACTGTCTGACGCTGTGTCCAATCTTGAATTTCGTTCTACCCATTATTAAATATGGAATCACTTACCCATTCAGAAATGGATCCCGCTAATTGCCACTTATTACCAGCGCGGCGCAAATCGTGGTCGTTGCATATATGCCAGAGAATATCACGCGTGCACTCCCTTCCATTCAGTCGCTCCCGAAGTTCCCCAGGGTTTTGGGAAATACGTATCACTTCATACCACTTCTCCAGGTCGGGGTCGGAGGGTCTTGGAACAACCATAACTGCAGCTAACGCTGTCCCATCGCCAGCTGGAGCAGAAACATCAATTCCCCAAACTTGCCGGCAGTGAGTCTGGAAAAGCCCAAGGTCAAAGAGATGCATAGGTTCTATGGCTGTAAAGAGAATTGGATTCCAATATGGCAGATCGAGAAACGGAGACCATCTAATGCCGTGATGTCTGAAAAGAGCCCCTTGTTCATCAAGACTTTCCGCATCCCGCCAACGCTTCGCAAACTGAATTTGCTGAGCAACATCACGTTCCGGCCAAGTACTCCTGTCAAGGTTTTCTATATCTTGGATCTTGAGGTTGCAGCAAGTACAAAAATTGGTTGCCGTTGGGCTTGCAAATCCGCCAGCCTGGCGCGCAGCCAGCATATCTGACACGACTGGAACAAGTATGGCGCGAACTCGGCAACCTTGGCCATGCCTCGCTGTTCGAGAATATAACACGCCGGGTTCAAAGAATTCCAGTAAGACCTCAACGAGGAGTTTAAGACTATGGTTAATGTCGGAAAGAGAGGGCTTCTTTGGCCCGGGAATTATGCCAGCGAGAAACACATTCTCTGGGCGATATCGCAGGTGGGGCGGGAGGTTGAGCAAGGTTAGCCAAATGGCGGTAGATGAGACAGTTTGCTTGGCCTCCTTCATGTGATAGGGGTTGAAGCTATCCATCGAAAATGAAAACGCTAGGCGTGTTTCATCGCGTGGGCCAGGGAGGAACCTTTCGCCCGTTTTGAGTAGTATCCTGCACAGATGACCTGCATCCCACATGTCCTCCATATATTCCTTTCGAGGTCTCCGAAATCCGTTAAATACCTGTTCCTCGATAGCAGGCCGGGAGAGCAACCGTCCGACCCATTGCTTCAGATCTTGTGCCTCATACTTGATCCGAGGAACGACATAAGACTTGGCATTAAGGACAACAATGTCGAATAAGGATTCACCGCAGGCAGAGCCCATGCGGACCCGGCGGTGTGTGCAGTGAGTTGGCGCAATTAGGTGAGTCACGGTGTGTCCTAGGTTGTCAAGAGATGCCGTAACGGGATGGTGATGCTCCGTGTTCTCGAGAGATGTGGGGGCTTTCCTCTTTTGCGTCTTTGTTATCGAATGCGGATAGAGGGAGAAGCACGAAGGGCAGCAGACATAGCCGCGAGTGACAGGATCAAGATCATACATCGTGAGGAGTCTCCTCGGTTCCTTCGGTACACTGTTTGCCAAGGAACGAAGTGAAGCATCGCTATTCAAAATGCTCCTCATCCCAGCCAATAGAACAGTCACGCCACGGAGTGGAACTTGATATAGAACATACATCGCCAGAGTTGTCACGTAAATGGCGGTAAGCGTTTTATTTTTGGGGTGCCTCGTTGCAAAGTACTTTTCTGGAGGATGGTCAGCGACAATAACGCAGCGGTCGTGAAGACGAGCGGACATGCCTGTATTGACCACAGCTCCTTTGACGCCACCCACACTTCGTTGTCCCGACCATTCGACCTCTTTCAAGGTGTTGATCCTAACCAGCTCTCGTAAAGTTCGGTCCTCGATATCCTCTTTGGCGTCTGTGGGTTCCATCCATTCCGAGTCAAGTGTGTTCAGGATCTGGCAAAGTCGATTTTCGTGCTCTAAGTAGACTTGGTTCTTGGATGCTAGTCTCAATGCATATAATCCGGTGTTAGGATGCTTAAGCTGATCGGGGTGTTGCCTGTGATAAGGACCGCTGGTTATAGGGTCATTGACAAAGTCCAAAGACTCGATATTAGGCATCCATGTGGAACGTGCTGTAAGCTCAGCATCTAGACTGGACAAAAAGTCCATGGGGACCCCACCACTGGCAGATACCAGTCCAGTGACTTGAAGGAAAGAAAAGGGTATATATCAGAGAAAGACGGACAGACAGACAGACAGACAGAAATGGGGTGCTCACACCTGCATTGTTAAACAAAATAGATTGGCATGTCCGAGTCGAGTCAACACTTAGGCAAGGCTCCCATCTGCGGGTCCATTCGCTGCTGTTAGTCTAGTCACGCATCAGAAATTAAACTTCTCATGTTAGAGGGGAAAAGGTACAGGACCCTGTTGCAGCAGGTACGGCGAGGCGAACATATTAGTACTAGTGATGACTCGGTGAATATCAAAGACACAGAGAATGCACTTGAGAATGCATATATTGTGCTCTCAAAAAGGCTAGACTCGGAGGGCATATTCGATGCCATTGTTCGCTATTTCCTCTTCATCTCCAAGTCTATTTTGAATGTGTCGGAAGATTGCGACCTATTCTAGGCAATGTCTTGAGACTCTCAACTTAGTCGACAGAAGCCAAGTGAGAATCAAGTGAATGTGTAAAGGAGAAGTACGACATCGCAAGACTGCCAAACATTCCGTCTCATAATTACTTGTCTTAGTGGACCACTACTCCGTATGGAATGCCAGAGTTCTCTCGGATGTTGACAATAAACATACTGTATACAAAACAAAGTCAAGGATTGAGACTTTCTCAATTGATGGTCACGGTAAGGGCACATCCCCGTACTGTTATAGTGTTGCCGCGACTCGGCTAGAAGCCGGCCCGTCGAGCCGGAGCTGGACTACTTGGAAGCGAAGCTCGGAACCCAATAAACATCGCAACCCCGACCTCCTTTTTCACACTGTTACCATCTTCACAAAATTCGTTTTCTCTCACTTTTGAAGGAAATGTCCCTCAGGATATCAACGATTCAGAAGTAGTGAGCAAACTTTGTGCATACAAGGCACGCTAACTGACTCTTCCCTCCAGCCGTTAGAACTGACGGTTCACCTTCTCCCTGAGTTCACATCTCTTTGCCCTGTTATCCGGAGCATCGATCCCCACCCTGCGCCAGTTCGATCGAGGAGAGAGGAGGTACAGCCTAACGCGGCAAGTACCAATTCACCTCACGTCTCAACGATCTCAACACTCATTGTGTGTTACTGACGCATGTTGTACCGGTCTCATTCCTTCCCCTCGCACCGGATTTCAATAAGGCGTCCGCTGAGGCCTGGGCGACACTTGCTTCCCGAATCCAGAATTGGCTCATATTTTACATACAACACAATCACTTGCCACAATGGAAATGGGGTGCCGAGGTCTTCTGGATTGCTTTCTTCGCCGCATTTCCCTGTTTTCCCCTCAGAGACTGGCCCCTTTGGGACGTGCAAATCCCGTTTGGTGGGTGCATTTGTTGAGAAGCAGATTGTTCCACACAATTTTGAAGAGCGAGGACCTGCTCAGACGCCGGGAGGAGTTGTGGGAGGACTTCTGTACAGTAGTCAAGATTGTATAGCCTTTTCCCATCCTCTATTGCGAGACTCCCGGAGAGAATGTGTAAGTCATCGGTGATTTCTCTCCCGTACCATGTAACAACCTACATATGACATGCGTACATAAGTACCCATTGGAGGAGGGAAATATGTTCAAGTCTGCTGCGTTCTTTGTTTTAAGTCTGAGTCATCTTTGACCTCGTCTGTATTGTCCTAGAGTAGTATATAATGATACCGTAGCGAAGTGCCACATCCTATAACAGAATACACTACAGGTATGTTTACAAAAAAGTTTAGGACGCGAATACAAGGAAATATCAAGGATACGGGAGCTTCTCAAACATCCTCCAGTCGTGATCCGGTAGAATATGTCCGAGAGGTTCCATACCGTCGGCCCACATACCTTCCACGCTGGACATCGACAACGGGTAACAAGCATAGTCCTTGTGCCTGTCTCCGCCATCGTTGATTTGGTTCTGTGTGTTGTCTCGTGGGTACCGTCCACACCAGTTAAAGTCAATCAACTTGACCTTATCGTCTGCGTCGAAAAGAATGTTTTGGCTTCGCAAATCACCAAAAACGTATCCCGCATTGTGCAGCAGTTCTAAAATGGTCCGGATCTGCTGACGAGCATCTTGCGGTATGTGGTCTTTGTCGCGTGTGTCGCGTGCCTCGATGTAGTCCATTACAACCATATACATGATATCCGACGGCAACTGAAGGTCAGATGAGGCGCCTTGGGCGGGTTTGGGAAAAGCACCAGAGAGCTGGGTACCCGGTAGATGGCCATAGTATCGGAGGGCAGGAGCATGCCCATTCTGCGCAAGAAACCTGTGTACCTCTTCGCCGTACCTTGCAACAAATTTGACGACCATCTTCCCAGGAACCCCTGTCACGCCGGTCTCTTTGGGCATCTCCTCTGCAAGATATGTGACGCATGTGGCATCCTCTTCCAAGGATTTCAGGTATCGAAAACGAGTGGTTTCACCACCTTCGGGAGTGAATGAAGTCGGATGTGGGAAGTAGCGGGGATGTGGTTGGTTGTCAACGAAAGGAGGAGTTTGTGAGAGGTTCATATAAAACTGTTCAAGGGATAGGAGACATTTGCGGAGAGCGAGGAAATCCTTGGCATGGTGATATACTCGGCTATACTCCTCCGTTGATGAGAGCGCCATCCACTTCATGTCAGTCAGGCGCTGGATAATAACCTTGTCGGTGAATACGCCACCCAGAATACTGAGCCATGGTCCCCCTGCAGCGATCAAGAATGTTGGACAGCAGCACTTTTCGCGAATGGCAACTTTCTATTGAGGAGTCAGACATGATATCAAGGTGAATGTGTTTATAACCCACGTCAGAGTCGATCCAAGAGCGTCTCATGGTGAGAGACACTTGGATAGAAGGATCGCAGCCGCCTTCGCCGAGCTCTCGCTTCAGTTCTATAATCAAGGTCAGAATGCGAGTATTGCCTATTTGCACCGTGATAACGCCATCAGGCCTGGTCCTATGAAAAATTGTCTCTTCGTGGATCGTGAACCCCAGAATGTTCGTCAAACGTGCACGTAGTCCTTCACCAAGCTTGTTCTCACTCCGACCAACCTCGGATAAAAACCACATGAACTCGTAGACATCCCTGAGATCCTTGGCGGTTGGCTGGGTGTCCGGAGAGTTGGCCAAATAGAGAAACTCATCGAAGACAGGGTGATATAATTGTATGGGGGGACTGATTGTGGAACTAATTCCATCCCAAGCCCACCGGCCGTCATATATGACCTGGGCGTCATCGCCTTGGGTGACACGATAGCCAGTCGATTTGGCTCCCTGTGAGGGTGACGATCCAGGGATTTTCAATGTCATTTTATAGCCTAACGACCGTCTCAGCGACACTCAACTAAGTATAACGGATTAGACATACGCTTGAATTCTTTCAATTCCGGGACCTCATCCATTGATCGATCATTGCTAGGTTTGCGTTTCATACCTACGCGAACATCTTTGTGGTTGATTAGTACAAGGCTGTCTGAAGAAGTTTCGTGGGGCAGTAAAAATACGTGACATACCAGGCGCTTGCAAGAGCAGGATCTGACCATCTGACAATCCAAGGTTGTCCACCACCTCAATTACGAGAAGTTGCTTAAAGTTCTTCCTAATGTTCTCTTCCAAGCCTTTGGAGTCCTTGAGAATTTCGGTTATATCAACTTCGGATGTGGCAGTCACATGGTCCTTCGTCTTCCACACTTTGTAGAAGTCAGTGTGCTTGACATTGAGGCGTTCGAGGATGCTGGAGTCAATATTCCGCTTCAAGTCATATATGGTCTTGGATTTATCAATGTCAACAGGGAAAAGGCCCACATCGATGAGGTCGAAATGGCTGTCGACGGGTAAAAGCCAGATTTTCATGATGGTGGAGGACAAGGATGGTACAATGGCAGAGGGGATGGCACCAGCCACGGGTTGTAACTTAAGGGAAGGGAAGCAATGCCTGTAATGGCTCGGTAACTGTGAAACTCTACGCGCCTTCTTCATGGATTCATGGATTCATCGGACATAGAAAACTACAATAGTAGGATGTCAGTAAGTCAAAAGTTAACTACAGACATGGGACGTAGATATCTCTGTCACTGAATGAAGGACTGGCAATAGCCTACCCCCAACCTTCGCCCTTACAACGAGCCTCGCCGTTTTAAGCACCGCACATACTAGAAGGGAACTGCTACGAAAGAACAGGCTTGCAGTAGGACTGCATAGGTCGTTCACCGTGGAAGGTGACACATGGAGGCGCGGAAACCACAGCATGTATCCCGTCATAATCTTTTCTGCGGCGTCGGATGGTTCTTAGAAATGTCCGTGCTATCGTCCTTACGGCTTTGTTCCGCCATGCCTTGCTCTTGGTTAGAATCTATGCAGTGGTCAACGACAGTACGTGTAAGGTGCCAGGAAAACTGACTCATGAATTCTTTCACCACGCGTTCGAACACTCGGATAACACGTCGACAGGCCATCTGCCAAATACCACAACTAACAGACCCTGACAAATAGGATATTTGAGGG
>Ga0307509_10003371_pt1 | contig 24350 bp, 29 predicted proteins | sample 10_EM_MG_FD_202245 | JGI IMG/M metagenome (GOLD analysis project Ga0307509, IMG submission 202245) | Populus trichocarpa ectomycorrhiza microbial communities from riparian zone in the Pacific Northwest, United States - 10_EM | ecosystem: Host-associated > Plants > Roots > Unclassified | place... | reverse complement strand
GATAGCACTGGCTGAGTTTAGAGCAAGTTGGAAACTTTGAGGACGATAAGCAAGAGTACTCGAGTGTTGTAAGTACTTACGTTTGTACTAGAAGAGGTTAAGTATCAGGAAGCAGAATTCGGACCCGAGAAAATAGACTAGTGATGGGTCGCCCGTGGGTTCCTTGGAGTTGTCGAGGAAAATTTTTAGGGACCGTGCTAAAGGCGTGCTATGGAACAATTAATTAATTACCATATGGCGGGTGGCATCGAACCCGATGATGACCCATCATCCGATCCCATAAAAATCCAAGTTTCAAAGCCAAGGTGGCCAAGTTTTAAGAGACCTGAGGTTGAAACCAAGTTATAGACGTTACAATATTGATCATGATAAGTAGTACAAGTTAAACTGTTGCAATCATCGTGAACCTGAATTACGTAATACGGTCCAAATGATCCGATCAGTGCTGCAAGGGCTCGCAACATTGTCGCAACACCTTGGCAACACCAACTCGTCTTCTAGATAAGCTCGATACTATCCTCCTTTAATGCTATCACTGATACTGATCATCAACCTTTGGCTCAGCAGACGACGGGCTGTGTATGATCTGGAAGACGGCATAATAATAGATCGTGGCTAGGCAAAGGTTCGAGTTCAGAAAAAGGGATCCAGTAAGTTGGTTACACCATTTTGACTCCTACTCTTACACAACACTAGCGGACAATTAGCTCCCAGTAATAGTGCCCGTATTCTGCCGGTTTGCCGGTAAAGCATAATGCAATACTTAGACTCGGAGTGCCCCGAGCTATCGACCTTGGACGACGTCTGACATAGACTCAAAGGTTGGCATCGCAACAGGTAGTCAAAGTAATCTTACACACTTTGTGCTGCATCCACGCTGACCCGAACACAACTAAAAAAAAATAGGCGCCCGTACATTAGTACTTCCAACTGCGGAGTGACAGATCAACAATAAGAATAACACGAGAAGCAAAGACTTTGACTTGAATAACAATACACCCAACCTCCGTGATATTGAGACAAAGCGGTCGCACAACAACCAACGAAGCTCATGATGCTGTACCGACCTCGACGGTTGCCTCATCCCTCGTTCGTTTCCTCTTTCTCTTTTGTGAACAGTGATGATTCATGCCTTCATCTCTGGGATAGAAGGGTATAAAGTCCTCAAAAAATCATGTTGCAAATCTTGGCCAGACATTCAAATTCATCTGTCTGTTCCTTGCTACCCCCTTCATTTCATGGACGATTTTATTTACAGTGCGTCTGACATACCTCAATCTATACATTTAACCTCAATCTATATCTACAGTCATTTCTCAACAGTCAATATTCAATAGATTATCATGTCTAGAAAGAAGAAAGTTTCTACAAAACATCCCCTCAACCCTCGCGGCGTAGAACAGGACCCCTTTAGCTCTCCGCTGGTCAAGCGAATAAAGCAGATTGTCCAGAATAACCGTAAATTCCTTGACGATTTTCGCAGTTTTGACATCCATGATGTCCCCGGCATTGATAAACTCGCTGCACACCTGACTTCGCAACCTACAGAGCTACAGGAATTCCATGAGTTCTGCTTGAACTGGATACAGTCCCTGGCAAATAAGGCTGTTAGTTCCGAGGAGCTACTCAAGAAAACCCAAGAGGAGGCAATAAAACAAAAAAAAGAGGCAGAGACGGAAAAGGCAAAGAGCGACAAAGAAGTAACTAAACTGCGGGACCGGCTGCAGACATCCCATGAAAAATTACAGGCTCAAATAGGCCAAACCCAATCGCTCGAATCTGAAAATGTTCGGCTCAAGGTTCAATTGGATGAAGCTGTAAAAGCATCAGAAGCCTGGATGATCAATGCTAGAGATGAAATCGCAGTGAGTCGTCTTTTTTCTCCAGCAGGGAGGAGATCTGAGAAAGAGTTCAGAACCTGGCCCGATTCTTTCGCAGGTTGGGTGACGTCTTGAACCCCCGATACTGCCATACTGACAGCAACGCAGCGTCAGAGGTCATGGCCCCCTGTGTCGGAAAGCAGGATCTCCTCAAGCTCGCCCAAGAAGAGATGAGGAGTCTAAATGAAACGATCATGGAGGATTCTGAAGCCCGGGAATCGGATCCGGTCCAGCAAGAGCTTCGCAATATGGTAAAGGATGAGTTGGGGCTTAAAGGGGTCAAAAATCTTGCCGCAAACGATATCGTGAATGCGAGTAATGAACCAAAAGGCCAAGTTTTGGTTCATCCGCGTGAGGCCATTGGCTACCCGGCCTTCGGGGTGAGTTTAATTACAGTGAGCTTCTTCAAATTTGTCTAATTTTATGGGTCCCATTTTCCTGCGAACAGGATGCAGACATAGCGGATCGAGTAAGGCTCCGCAACTTGCTCGACGTAATTCAGGCATACTTCGCCTTTAAATCCAATCTTCACATCCACGGAGAGCTGGAACACTTCACTGTACTAAACCTCTCGCTCCTCTGGAGGAGAGAGCTTGGGGGTGTTCAAGATATTCCTAGTGCTCGTGTTCAAAGAGCAAGACAGCTCCTCGCTGGGAGTGACCTGGATCTAAATGCCCAGAATATCCTCGATAACGAGGCGGCCATGGAAATAGTGTGTTCTCAGTTCTCGAAATATCGTACTCGCGGCAATGAAATTCATGAACCTCTTGATCCCGTGCAGTACGAAATATCCATTCGCCGTTACTTCTTCCACAATCCCAAAGATTCAAAGAAGCACGAAGAAATCTTACTCGAGATGCTCTTGGTCCCGCCGATGTTACAATGTCAGCTCTCTGCTCAAGCATCTTCTCCTACTCCGCCCGCAAGAACCCATCACCGTTATCGCTCTATATAATCAACAACACGCTCCTTCAACATTTTCTATCGCGGTTATAATCACTATATTTACTATATGAATCAACCACAGGCTCGTTCAACATTTTCTACCCACCTTCTATTTGGCCGCTATAACACGCGCCACGCTCCTTTAACCACCCATCATATGTGGCACGCAATGGTAACCTTGTTTTATTCAACTTGCATCTCCTGTTCATCCTCTTGCATAATATTCCATTTACTCTTCCACAACGGCATGACTTAAAGACCTTCTCATGACCGGTTTTAATGGCTCCAGACGATCCTGATCCTCTTTTCAACAAATCCGCCATTCTTGCGCAATCCCGACCACGTTGTGTTATTCCCCTGGCTTGGTTCTATTGGATTGGAGGCTCCGGTTTGAATATTTGCATTTTTTTTGTTTGAACCAGCACACACCCATTCTTGTAGCATATTTGATGTCACTCTTCCTGTATTTCTACAGCATAATTGCATGCTTTCAAGCGCATTTTCTGCATGATAAGCATTTCAGGACGATGATGAGTGGCGCATTGCAATAATGAAAAGCTTCTCTATACCGTTTTATTACCAAGTTAAGACATCTCCATTAATTTTTATGAAATGCCCTGTAGACCACCGTGTAAAAAATGATATGACGAGGCCTAGCGCGAAGCGACGGCCAACGCAAAAGAAGCCAATAGACGCCCACACGGCAAATCAGTTTGACGGATGGTTGTTTTGAAAAATGCTCGAGATAATGAAATGACAACGTATTGTTTAGGTCGAAAACCGAATTTTCTTGAAACCCATTAACATTTACATGTGTTGTTGAAAGTCCAAGTGGACTTGGAATCTAAAGAGGCTTGTTTATTATCGTGTGAGAACAATGCACCGACAAATATCTGACGACAAACATGTTAAGCCCGTGTTGGATCCCCTTTGTTTTGCCTTCAACCTTCCTGGTCATTTCGATCGATGGCTGACTGGATTTCAAATATGAAAGGCGACCAGATAATAACGGTCAAACATCTGATCACAGTTCACAGTCTACCCCTTTCAAAACATCTTTTTCTCTGCTGGATTACCTCAAACAACATTATATTGCAGTACGTATAATGCCACTCGAACAAGGTCTTAATTTATTCTATGCCGTAGAGCCTGTGTTATCGACCTCACGATGTCTTCCGATCAAGTCGTTTTATCACCGCCCAACCCGCAGCACGCGATGCAGGAGCCTTTTCACTTCCTAGAAGACTCTCTCGACGCGCCACTCATCAAAAGGACAGAGGAAATCATCCGCGATTTCCAGGAGATCGTCGATGTTTATAATCAGCCAGCTTCCCCTCCACCTACCGATGACCTCCTTGTTCGCATGACCGCACATTCTCGGACGTTGCATGATTTCCAGTCCTACTGTTTTACCGGTATACAGGAGATGAAAGCCTATGTGGAGGAAAATATGGCGCAGTGGAGGAATTTGGCGCAGACTCAGATGGAAGAACTGAATCACCTGAAGATTGCGCTGGAGAAACAAAATCGTTCCCGTAAGCAGGAAGCAAAGACTCTGAAGACCGTCGAGGCTCAACTACAAGCGAAGGAGAGTGCTTTGAAAGACGTGGAGAGGGAAAATAAACAACAGGCGAAGAAGGTCGAGGAGCTGCAGAAGAAGTTAACGGCGGCGCAAGAAGACACCCGAAACCGAGAGACTGTGGTACAAGCTCACGAGTTAAAAATCCAACAACTCAACTCCCAGGTCGGCGCCCACAAGAAGGAGCTCATTGAAGCGAAGAAGCATCAGCCGAACCCCCAGACAGTAGCGGTCGAAAAGAAGGCGTTCGAGTCAAGGGTCGCGGACTTGAATCGAGGCTTGGCCAGCGCGCAATCGAAAGCGAAGACAGAGGAGGGGAAAGCGACAGCTGCGAGGAAGGCATGCCAAGCGGCAATGGAAAAACAACAGGCTCTTGCACGGGAACTGCAGGAGATGCGCCAGAATCTTGAAGACGTCCGAAGGAAAGCGCAATCGGATCTCCAAACTCAAGCCTCTCGTTTCACTGGGCAGGACGAAAGATGGATGGAGAGATTATTCCGTCTCGAACAAGGTCATTCCCAAGCGAAGCAGTCGTTGGAGGCGCAAATTCACGACCTCCAGGATAGCGTGCAAATGCAATCTCGGGAGATCGAAAGGCAACATGGGGTAATCCAACGCCAACAGGAGCAGATCCAAAATCAACAGGAGCAGATACAAAGTTTACGACAGGACTTGAAGGACGCAAACAACGACCGTCAAATATTAAAGCAAATGGTCCTGGATCTCCAAGAGCAGGTGAACGGCATCGAGAAGGGAATTCAGCCATTCGGGGTGAGTTTATAACATCTCTTAGTACCAGTTATCTTGTTCATTTCCCCAGGATGAAGACATAGCTGATCGCATTCGACTCCGAAATCTCCTCGACCACGCTCAGGCATGGCTCGCTAAGAAAGCTGGTTTGGTCTCGCCTTCTGAGGATCAATCGACTGATGTACTCTCGGGGCTCTGGAGGTTAAGTCTAGAACCGGAGAAATCTACCTGGGCTCGTATCGAATCTGCTAGGAATCTGCTTGTGGGCAAGGATCTTGGCAACACCGCCCAGGCGTTCGTCGACAACATGGACGCGATGCAAATCGTCTGCGAAGTCAAGTCCCGCTTTCGAGGTGGGGGGAATGAAACTCACCGTCCTCTCGAACCCGCTCAGTACAGGCGTTCCATCGAACGCTTTTTCCAACTGAACCCATACGATGATGCTCAACCTTTCTTGCTCAGCATGCTCGATTATACCTTTGCCTGACTCATGGTGGACATTATTAACATTATACTCTGTATTTATTATGTATACTCACTGTAATACCATCACTCAGACCTGCAATTTGTAGGTGCGACTATGGCAACTCCATTTTTAGTGAATTCGGCAGGGGTTTCTTACATAACTTGGTAAATTGTCATTCTGCTCAAATCCGTTCCCTTAATCTCGGTATCTTCAGGCATCCACTGTGATACCGATGGGTTCAATGTCTGAATCAAGTGTAAGCCAATGGAGCATGGCGACGCACCCTCAGTACGACAATGCACGAAAACGCAAACTCCGAGAGGAGCGCGATAACAGATCCATGGTCCCTTTGGACTCAGGAACCGCGGATGATGTGGCGGCAGTCAGACTATCTGGTGGCACGGCGATAGATAAGAGAAGAACTGAAGTACGGTTTCCATTAAGTGGCCTGCATCTATCTACTCCTCATTCCTAGTACTCTAGGTTCACCCTCCAAAACCCGATGTAGATGGATTCGACCCTGCACCAAACTCAGACGGGCAAGAACACGGAAACGGTGAAGGGGAACAGATGGGTCCTCCTTCAATAAAACTGGAACCTGTGGAAGAAAACATTGCCTTAGTGCACGACACCCGTGGGTCGTTGACTGACAATGCATTAGATTACCCAGGTCAAATCACCGGCCATCTTGGACCCATAACTGATCACAGGGATTACGAACTCGATTGGAAGTCAGGAGAGATCGATAGAAGAGAGCGCGAGCTCGAAAGGAGGGAACGAGAGCTCGAAAGACGGGAGCGCGAGCTTGACAGGAAGGAAAGAGCATTTGAGGACGAAAAAATGCGCTGGGCAGTTGTTCAGAAGACGACGCGCGACGCTGCGCCACAGTGGCAGGACGCGATCGACGCTCTGCGAAACCAAATTCGCATCGATTTCTTGGCGGAACGGAAGGAAAACCGCGATCGCGAAGCAGCCCTTGAAGCAAAGATAATGAAACAACTCGACGATAAGTTATACAAGGAGCGGAGGTCGAAAGCCATCGACCTTTCGTTTGAGTGAAGGATTATTTGATACTTGGACATGCGTATATATTATTTGACCGTATCGTCTCATCATTTGAGAAGGTTTCCCCGTCAACAATCCCGCTTTCATAGCGTACACTATCCTTCCCTTCTTTGCATGCACTTGTTCTCGGCATTTCGTTAGAAAAAAAAATGGATCGGATTCAAAATGGCGCACGTCACCTCGCTGTGTTCTTATCTCGGAATACAATTTCTTGGAGAATTAAATCTGTGCGCATGATCATGTTCGTGTCATGTCGGCCAGTGAAAATAAACCCATGAATATAGAGGCTTTGGACACGATGCCCGGTGTTACAAACTTGTAGCAGTGGCGTAGGCCCGTTCCTATTGACAAAGATTTTTTGAACTACGCCTATTGGTTAGGATTGGCTGATACACTCTCATCTAAGCCACGAGGATGAAAACGAGGCAACAGAATTGAGAGATTTTCTACTTTTAGTGACCTGACCGCGACAGGACCTGGGAAAAGCTGCAGCATCGAACCTTCTAAAACCGCGGACAGGATAGTTTCGATTGGCCGTAGAACGCCTAACCGTTGACATCGGTTCATCACAAATAAGCGCCAAATGCGATATTAACGTTGTGAGATCAGCCCCTGGTCAAGTTATACTCACCATCTCTCTCATCTCAGACGTAAGGCCATTTTTATAACACGATTTCCATTTCCAGGTGTGTAACCCTGCAAAAAAAACCTTGCAAAGAATGCCCCTAGACGCTTAAGCCTCCCTAGAATTAACAGGAAGAGCGAACAATGTTAACAGCCCGAACACTCACACCGTTGGCAGCAGAGCCCACTCGCTCCAAAACAGAGAGCGTGGAGGGTATTCTATCAGCTATTGCCGTCGAACCCGTCAGCTTGAGCGTTCAGAGCTCTGGGACGTTTACTTTCGACAATGCCAGAAAACGAGCATTGCGCGCCCAGAACGAGGGAAGCGACGTCCAAACAATACCCGAAGAATCGACCGCGCCTAGAGGCAGTCCACAAAACCCCCCTATTCTCGCTCAGATGAGGATTGCGGGGATGCAGAAGGCCCAGATACCGAAAGAAGAGTTGGGGAAGTACGGTGTGCCAAAGGGAACTAGCTTGGACACAAATGACTTGAACGGAACCCAACGCCACTCGACCCCCAACAATTCAGCCCCGACGCTCAGTTCCAATAATAGAACCCCAGTCGCGGAATCAGACGAAAATGGCAAAAGGGAAGGCGCCGCGCAGGAGGAAGATTCCAGGCAGCGTCGCATTGAAATGGACGAGCGTGAGAAGGAGAACGAAGAGCGAAAACAAGAGAAGGAAGCAGGGAACTCGGAAAAAGAGGAACGAGAGAAAGAACGTGAAGAACTTGCACGAGAGAGGGTGCAAAGGCGGGTCGAATTTCAGGAGAGGCAGAAAGAGAGGGAGGAACGAATCAAAGAGCGTGAAGAGCGTGAAGAGGAGAAAAGACAGAGGCTCGCCGAGATGGAGGAAAGAAGGGCGGAGCGTGAGGAAAGGCTCAGGGAAATCGAGGAACTGCGAGAAGAGAGAAAACAGCGGCAGATAGAGGTGGATGAGCGAGAAAAAGAGAGAGAGGAGCGAAGGGGGGAACGTGAAGAGCGTATACGGGAACTCACCCTTCGACGCCTTGAAATAAAGGTGCACGAAGAAATGGTGAAAGAGAGGCAAAAAGAGCGAGAAGAGCGAGAAGAGGAAAGAGTCCAGCGTCAAAAGGAGATCGCAGAGATGGCGCAATATAGAAAGGAGATCGACACAATACTCCAAGAACACAAGTCATCGGAGAAGGCAGGAAATTTTAATAAGATTAATGACGACGGGATGAAGAGGATCAGAGAACTCGAGATCACGAACGCATCGTTGTCTACCGAGTTGGAAAAGGTGAAAGAGGAGCTCAGCCTTATCAAGAGAGAAATGGAGGCGGATCAGAAAAGAGTCGCCTCATTAATGGATTACATGGCGCTGTACCAACTGGTAAGTAAATTGCGGCACTACGTGTTGGTCTAGATTGATTTGCTTACTTTCCACTCGCAGCCAAACGATAAAGTTGCCGACTTCAACCGCCTGAAAAATCTCGTCGTCTGCGCTCAGCAAAAGATGGCCAAAGCCAGCGACCTGGAATTGGCTTCATGGCTGGCGATGCTAGGAACATCGCAAGTCACAGAAATTCGTTATGAAACCGCGCAAGCGCTCCTGAAGGAGAGGAACCTCGACATTGTCACAAGAAACTTCCTCCGCTATAAGCCAGCAGTCATCTACCTTGTGGAGCCTGAGTCTCGGATTGGGCTTCAGAAGGACCAAAATTACACCGCGTTTGGGAAATTCCCTCGGGAGGTGTACGTGACTGCCTGGAAGCGTTTACTTCTTCAGGCTGGTGAAGTTGGTATGGATCCCACAACCTTCGACACCCTCGTCGATTTTGTCTGTACTGGGGAGAGATAGAAGCCTGTGACGGTGATGATAGGCACGAGGCGTTCTCTTAATGTCATTTCCCCCGGATAATGACGCTGGTCATTAACATGTCGCTTCTAAATGAGCTTCAAATAAGGTTCTATATATGCAGGCCGCATGAGGTCGCAGAACGGCGTTCAGATGAAATTTATGATCTAATGATAAGTGTTGTTGTGCTCACAGCCTAGGAAAAACTACCAACCAAGTGGCACACTCGAAGCATGTACTGTAAGTGCCTTTTTCGATTCTACTCTGACTTCTGTAGATAATCAGCCGAATTGAAATTATGGATCGGCGCCATGAATCCTCTTCAAGGATGAATCGTCGTGGTGCAACTGAAAGTTCTGTACCTCCGATGGGCTTCCAGTTCGACAATGCCAGAAAGGGCACCATACGATTGGCGAAGGAGCAGTCTGACCAGAGTTTGGATCAACAGAGAAGGGAGGAAATCAACTCCCTCATGAACCAATTGATGGGAGAGCACGGATGTGCAATTCGAGAAGATGAAACAAGCGTTGGAGGCCGAACGAAAAAGGGTCGTAGAATACATCAACCTATTCCAATTCATGAGTGAACCTCCCAAGTATAAATTTTCTGACCCCGAAATAGCCGGATAAGAAGGTTGTTGATCTGAACCGCCTTCAGAGTGTTGTCTTTTTTTTTTGCGCAACAAAAGTTGGCCAACCTCACTGCTCTGGCGCATGCGAATTGGTGGTCAAGATTGTGCGCATCCAAAAATACGAAGGGTCGCCATGAGAAAGCCCTCCAGAATTTGAAACACACAAAGCCTACGGGGTTCCTCCAAAACGAGGAAGCCATGGCCTATGATGTGCAGTATGAATCTCGCGTTGGTGGTCAGCGCAATCATGAATACACCACTTTCGGTAAATTTCCCCGCGAAGTGTATGAGAATGTGTGGCAAAGGTTGAACCAGAACGTGGAGGACACGAGCGGCTTCATGGGGCCCGTGACAGCGTGCACTGCTCTGGATTTCATCTTTCAGCAAAGCTGAAACATCTTGACACTGTTTCACTGCAATTGAAAATTAATGTGGGTTTGGAGCACATAAAATGAGTATGAAAGCAAGAACGTACGAAACGTTCTTGGGCCATACACGAGTTCCAATATCGGCAAACTACGGCAGTGTAAACCTTATTTTGAAAAACTGTACAGCACCACGAGCTCGGCGATTCCCGAACGGGACGGTCAACACAATCCAGTAAAGTCAAGGTCCTCGTCGTTGTCGCCAGCAAGATGGTCAACATTCCCAAGTGCGTATTTACTTCCACGCCTAAAGAATATTTTGCTGATACTGAGTCGTAGAAATCGCAAGACTTGTGAGTGTCTTGATAAAACCATATGGATAGCTCAGTTAAACTGTGGACGTTTCATGGAATAGACTGCAAGGGCAAAACATGCAAGAAGCACACGTATGTTTTTCTGTGGAGCGCTTAGGATTCCATGCTCACGGAAACCGGTATTCATTCAGGCTCCATAAAGTGACCCAATACAAGAAAGGCAAAGACTCCAAGTTCGCGCAAGGAAAACGCCGTTACGACAGGAAGCAGTCAGGTTATGGTGGTCAGACAAAGCCCGTTTTCCACAAGAAGGCGCGTATCAGCCTATCTCTAACCTATGCTCAATGTTAACCCATTGGTTCATGATCTTTAGGCGAAGACAACGAAGAAAGTCGTGCTACGATTGGAATGCACAGTGTGCAAATACAAAATGCAGCTATCGTTGAAGCGCTGCAAGCAGTACGTGGTTTTTCCTTCCCTCTATGCTTCATCGCCGAATCCATCTCCAGCTTCGAACTTGGCGGAGAAAAGAAGACCAAGGGCGCTGCTCTCACATTCGTTCGTCATCTTTCTCACGTCGTCCCCTTGGGAATAACTAACGTGGCTACACGTTTAGTGAGCATGTATTACGTTGCTTTGTTGTCACTTTTCTTTCCCATCATCATACTACGAATATGATATGCGTCTATATGCCTTGGTACCACTGTTAAGCGCTACGCCCTTGCCCATCCTGAAGTTTAAGTTTCTGTATCTGGTGCATCCACATCCGGATTTGTATCCCCTTCCAAGGACCGCAAGCGCTTGATTATCGCCTGGTTGAATCTATTGCCGAAGGCTGTACGAGCATCTATATTTGGGCGCTAATTACAAAATTTTCTGACCTGGGACATTTCCGAATTACCGGAACCTGTTGAAGGGCAGAAGCGCTTATATGGGGCATCTAGATCTACTCCTATTCATTTTTTGAGTGATGGGCTCTACATACCTACATACTTTCAAGTAGGTATTTCCACTTTTGAGACAACGAGACACTCATGAGGAGACACGCAAATAGTGTTATTCGCACGAATCGATATGGTATACTCACTAACCTTCTTATGGTCCGATGGATCTAACCACGCGTGATTGATTCATTATCGCCTCACCTGGTGGCGTACATAAAGTTCCCGTTGGTGACCACAAGCGCCCGTTTGCATTCTTTCCTGCTTCCCACACACAATGTCTGTTCGAAACTCTTCCACCCCTCCCAAGGTGGTTGAAAGGGTGTACGTTGGGCGAGGTCTCGATGGTCTCGACGACAATATCGACATTCTCGAGTCCTATTTCAGAGAAATGCAGAAGACTAGTGTCGAAACAGCCTATGGCCCTGAAGACTTCCTTTCGTTCGTGGGATGTGCCCATTACTTTGGAGTCATAATGATTGAAACTCTTCCGGCCATACCATCTGAATTCAACCAAAACGATGGGACTGATGAAGATGCTGAAGGCGAACCAGAAGAAGAAACTCTGCCCGTCTCGAGGGCAACAGTGAGTTACCCACTCTTACCGTAATCTTTTACAACCAATTGAGTAGAGATTCTAGTCACCCCCATCCAGTATCACACATAGCCCCCCCAGTCTTGGCTCTCCCCACCTCACTGTCAATTTCAGTGGCGAGAACTCTCTTGATAGTACTGATCTTCGTAGTACCTGTTCAGAACAAGAAATGGATCAAAGGTGGGAAAAATGCTACAAGTCCGATCTCCAAAAAATGGGAGATGGACTGTGGTTTCCACCAGAGGAAGATCCGAACGCTCCCTTCTTCCGCAGAAAGATCCATGACCCTGCTGATCTCACTTCTGATCGTCCCCATGCCTCCTCCTCCTCCTCCATGACCTTCGACGACTGCCTCGACTGGTCCGATGTAGAAGGATCCACCGAACCTGTTATCCAGCAGGGCTCGTCCAAATTTTACAGAGCTATGAATAATCCGTTCAGACCTCTACCCGAAGATCCAAATTTGGGTCGGGAATACCTAGAGTCAGTGCAGTCTGACTCGCCATCATTGGAGTTCAGAGAAACAATCGACAAGCCCGACCCCAATCTCAAGGCTCTTATTCATGATGCTGCTCTCCAGCTTAGGAGCGAACTGCGATCCAACAGAATCAGGGCGCATGAATCGGCCGCAGTAGAACCGAAAAGCACACCCATAGGGCTCATCTACTTATCAACTTCGCAAAACTTCATGGACCCACTGCATATGGGAGAATGTAGCATGGGCCTTTATATCGATCCTGCCTTCCGGGGAAAGGGAGCGATCATAAACGCAATCAATGATGTGACAGAGGTTGCATTTAACAACCATGAGTGTCATCGCCTTCAGTCGATCGTTGTCGATAGTGAGGACATGTTACACACTCTAAAACTTTTAGCATCTGCGTGAGTCAAAAGCCTCGCTCTCTTCTGTAGCGCTTTGCATTTAATTTCTGAATAGAGGTTTCCGCAACGAAGGTAATCATCGTCGTGCATTCTATAGCAATGCTGCTGGGGAGTGGAAAGACGTGATCTATTTCTCCATGCTTGCAACGGACTGGGTTTACGACAAGAACAATCAGAATTCCCGAATTCACCTTCGACCCAAGTCACTCTGGGACGATTTGCTTTCTCGCCACCAACGTGAGTGCGACGACCTCGTAAGGCTCGAGGAAAAACATGTGAGAAGGTTGAAGCGCGTCGCCAGCACGGAAACGGTGCGGGACTTGCTGAACGGAGAAGATGTCACAGCTGGACATTCTCAACGAGCCTTACAAAAAAGACGACGTATAGATTCAGGCCAAGAGTCCAAAGAATCTATTTCTTTCGCCGCTCCTTCTATCTCCGATTCTCTCTTGTTTTCGCATTCCCCTGAACCGCTTCGACACTTCGACACCTACTTCCCGCTCCGCCCTCGCAAATTATCTAGATCTGACTCACCTGCGAGCATCACATCCGACTCCAGCTTCAGTAATATCTCCGCCACGAGTGACTGGGAAATATTGGAAGATGAATCCATAGGCCAATATTTGGGTAAGAAGGATACTGCGACCACGACATGAATCAGTAACAAAACCACCTGGGAATCCCGGAGACTCGATGTCCCATCGAACTTTTTATCTTCGAGCTTCATATTAACAAAAAAAGAAAAAAACAGTATCCCTGTATTTATTTTCACTATTACACCTCAGGAATGGACTCAGATATGAAACAGCATATGTACATACTCGACTGTAGTGTGTTTGTTTGATAACACCAATCGTTCTTGAATGCGAAAATACTCTGCCTTTCATTGATTTTTGGCTGCTCTAAGCTCCAATAAAATATATATCATACATTTTGAATTTCCTATGGATTCCCAGATTCTTGTTGGCAATCCTTTTCTGCTTTTCAATTCAGGACAAACAAAACATTCACAGCCCAGTTCTGCCTGCAGCTTTGATCACTCCCTTGTTGGCCAAAACCGGAAGGGCCTTTTCGGGCGAGGGCAAAGAAGGTGGAGGAAGGAAATCTGCCCGTACAAGCCAGGCTAAGTATAATCCCATCAGAGCGTCGTCTACAGTCGAAGACGATTCACATTCAGCCTGTTCCAATAACGCAGTCGTGTTCGAGTCATCCAGCTCTGGAGACTTAGTGCTAGTAGGGAGGTCGTCGAGCACAAAGTGGAGAAGCGGGAAGAGGGCATTATCACCGACTTCCATGACGTGCTTCTCGAGTTTGCGACGCCACACGAGGTATTCACAAGGTGCTGTTGGGAAGCCGTATTGTGCTAAAGAAGAAAGCATATCGTTGAACGTCGGTAGCGGGCGGGCTGTGATATGAAGGACGGAGAGAGGAGCATCTGGGAGGGGTGCAACGGCTGCCAGTGCGGTGCAGCGAGCGACGTGATCGACAGGAACCATGTTGATGGTGTTGTTAATATCTGGAACGAGTCCGAGTTGAACGCATCCCTTGACCATCCGCCAGATAAAATCGTCGGTATTTGTAACTTGAAATATCTTTGAGAACCCGCAGCTTGTACCCCAAAAACGTTTACTTACCAGCTGTATGGGAATCGCCGACAACGTAACCTGGACGTACGATGTGACCTCTTAAACCACGCTTTCCGGCCTCGAAAAGAAGTTTTTCAGACACCCATTTGGATTGGCCATATCCAGTCTTGAGAGATGATCTTGCCCCCTCGAGGTCGTCACTTTCGGGAACACCCTTGGAATTCGACTGAAGACGAGCCAAGGACTCGGATAGTTGAACGTAATGGTCGGTGTCGATGGCAGACGTCGAGGACACGAACACGAAGGCTTTGGGTTTGCCAGAAGCGGCGAGATTGATCGCAGTAATCGTCCCGAGGACATTGGGCGAACGGAGTTTCTCGTAAGGAAAAACCCAATGGACCTACAACAACAATGTGAGTGAAAATGGTACGGTGAAAAATAATGAATACCTACAAGCGCACCATTATGCAGGACTGCGTCTGCCTCATTTGCGACTCGCGTCCAAGTCGCTTGATCCAACCCAAAGAGATCCAACCCAAGATCACCAGCCACAACCTCCAATCTCCCATTAGACACCCACTCATCCAACCAAACACCTCTGTCCCTTGAACCTTCCTTCAGCCGATCGACACCCTGTTGGACGCTCTTCGCTCGTACGAGACAAATGACCTTCTTGACCCTGTCATTTCGCGAAAGGAGATCGTTCAGGACGAAAGCTCCCAGGAAGCCAGTGGCTCCAGTTAGGAACACTGTGATAGGATGTTCGTTGAAGTCTGCGGGGAGCGCAGGATACGAGGACTGGAGTTTTTCCAACAGAGCAACATAGTCCTGTCCGTATTCCACATGGGGTGACGCGGGCTTCTTTCCTGCCTCTGGGCCACCCTGCAACCCACCAGCCGTCGAAGGTCCCTTGTCCGCAAAGCCAAGATCCGCATTTCTCAACGTATCGACGGCCTGCACGAGACCTGCGATCGTTGGCTCTTCAAATATCAATCCCAGGGGTGCCTCAATGACGAAGACCTTGCGTATTTCGAAGATGAGACGTGTAGCAAGAATCGAGTGGCCACCAAGATCGAAAAAGCTTTCGTCGGTAGGTATGGGTTGAGGTGCATTGGGTAGGATACTGGACCAAACAGTCTGCATGGCAATTTCGGTCGGACTGGCGCCGGTGGTGGGTGCAGGTGGCGCATAGGAAGCTTGCGCTGTGTCTGGGAAAGGCAGCGCAGGTTTGTCGATTTTGCCATTGGGGTTGAGAGGCATGCGCACGAGCGGAACAAAAACTAGATTAAAAATTTCAGGATAATAGTTCAAGCAGAGGAAGAAGACTTACGCGTAGGAACACTGTAGCTGGGCAGCTTCTTCTTAAGGTGTTCACGAATATCCTTAATGAGTCGCCTGTATTTCTTAATGCCCTTAACCAAGCCCTTGCTGTCTTCGTCATCTGGAATATCGCTGGCATACGTATCCAAGTTCGGTCCGTCGAGTGGAACGAAGTAACTGACAAGAATCTTTTCTTCGTCTTTGTCTCGTCTCACCAGGGTCACGTTCTCGCGGATCAGGGGATGCTGACTCAAATGTGTGTCGATTTCACCGAGCTCAATGCGGAATCCACGAATCTTGACTTGATCATCTGCACGTCCCGTACACTCCACAACACCGTCAGGGAGATATCGCCCAAGGTCTCCCGAGCGATACATGCGATCGCGGATGCCTTTCCAGTACCGCGACTCAACACCAGCGAGGAGGCCCTCCGGGTGTAAGATCGTGTCTTTCCATGGGCGCGAGCTGGCCGAGAACCAGTTGTTGACGAACTTCTCCGTGCTGGCATCTTGGTCGAGGTAGCCTTCAGCCAATCCACCCGAGCGGACGTAGATCTCCCCAACCTCTCCTACGGCGCATGGGATGTTTCGGTCGTTCCTGTTGACAACGAGGAGTTGGACATCGACCATACCTTCACCAGCTGGCATGATATCTTTTTGCGTGGCCAGGAACGTGGAATCTTGGGACACTGGAGGGATGGCGAAATAGGATACCGCACGCTGGGTCTCTGTAGTTCCATACATGTTGACAATCCGTACATTGGCTGCGAGAGATTGAAGGCGGAGGCAGTCTCGCTTGGTGAGGACGTCGCCGACAAAGAAGGCGTTGAGGAGAGTTGGGATTTGGCACGTAGCCTGCGCAGAGAGTAGTTGACCCATGGCGGGGGTGAGATGGGTTATGGTGACCTCACTCGCTGCCATCCACTCAGCCAATCGACCAGGTGTACCAATGTCATCAGAAGTTGGGACGTGTAACTGAGCGCCAAAGAAGAGAGGAGTAAACACTGCAAGATAGTGTTAAAAGTCTCTAAATATAATTTCTTGGACTGACTGACTGTCTCGTTGGATGGGATCGTGTGCAATTCCACTCAACATGGTGAATTTAGAGGTCTCGTTCAACCCAAATCGCTCGCCCATCCAAGGGAAGAAATGAGTCAAACTAAAGTGGCGACCTCTGACGCCTTTGGGAATACCGGTACTTCCACTGGTAAAAGACAATGTTCCTACACTGTCTGGGCCAACCACGACGTTTGGGTCGGTTTTACCAAGGTGGATGTGTGCCTTGAGGACTTCTTCTCCTTCGGGGTCATAGCCTCCAGATATGTGTCCATCTGGAAAGACTTCGAGTGCGGCCACCTCGACTTTAATTTTCAACTCCTCGGATAAAAATTCGCGGACAGAAGGGCCAATCGCGCCCGCACCCTTAAGAACAACGAGTCCTCGAGGTTGGGCTACACGAAGGTAGATGATCTGTCGTGAAGCAGGGTAAGCAGGGTCTGAGATTTACATTAGCTGAGTGTCAACTAATCAAATTGTAAAGGCCCACCGATCACAGAAAAAGTCGCGCCAGCTTTGAGAACAGCCATGACCGCGACTACGAGATCAACACTTCGGTGGGCATAAACCATAACTACGTCTTCCCTATTGATACCATTACTAATGAGGTGGTGGGCGAGAATATTTGAGGCGCGAAGGATGGAACCGTATGAAAAGGTTACAGTTTCTTGAGGTACATTGAGTGAGTTGGCGGGCAAGCTCTGGACCACGCAAGGTCGCTCGGGATGGGCACGAGCATTTCGAGAGAACACATCGGTAATGGCGCCCTTCCACCCACACCAATCAAGGTCAGAAGTGGGATCCGGGAGTTTGGCCTTTTGGGACGGAGTTAACAATGGGACCGAACCCACGGGAGCAAGAGGGTTGGAAGAAACCTTTCGCAAAAGGACTGAGAGTTGGTCGATGAATGTCGATATCCTGGACGACGTGAAAAGAAGAGAGTTGTAGAGGATTCGAAGTGAAATGTGAGGTGCCAAAGCCGCTCTTGTGGATGCAGGGGGTCTGGTGACAAAAACTGTCAAATCGGAGGTGACGCTGGTGGACCCGATAAAGTTGTTGGTTGGTTCGTCGGTTTCGTCGAAGAAACGAACACGAAAGAGGGGTCCATCTTGGCCTTCTTCCTTGCCCTTGTTCAATTCCCGCGTGATCAGGTCGTACGGGAGGGCATCTGCCTCTGCCTCTCTTTCTATTTGTTGGACACGTCGAACAATGGCCCAGTAAGGATCGGTGGGATCGACGGGAAATCGGAGAATGAGCGGCTCGCGCGCGGAAGCGGACGAAGATCCAACAACAATATCGGTGTCCCCAGTGTACCGGTGGAGAAGAACGGTGAATGCAGCCAAAAGAAGATGGAATGCAGATGGCCTTTTTACGTTGACCTCTACTTCATCCTCGTCTGATTCTTCGTTTTCGGTGTACAAAACGAGCTTTAAAAGACTGAGAGAGGCCTGTTCAGATAGTTGTGCCAAATGGACAGATTCGATGAGCTTGTTGGTTCCAGTCGGCCTTGGATAATCCGTTGGAAGGGAGATGGAAGGGAGATTTTGCAGCCTAGAAAGCACCCTGCTTAGACGCTCGTCCGCCATGGTGTGGTGGAGGAGAATAATTCGAGTTGGCTCGCAGCCGAAAAATGGATGATCTAAATCGGCGTCATGTGAAATCTTATCTTATCTCGTCTTCCGACTGAAAAACTCCGAAAAACCCTCCCATTCCAGTCAAAGGAACGGCAGACGCAACGTCGTCAACAGGCAAAGTATGCTGACTCCGCAAAAATTCCTAGCCGCTTTGGATAACAAACACTTCCGACGTTTGTCGACCAATATTGGCACATTATGGCTGCCTCGACCCAACCTCAGCCTGATGACTAATTGCAGTGCACATTTTATCCACAGAGTTTTTGGTTGTCTCAAGTCCCAAGTGAAATCGAGGGATCCACCTAAATCCAATCTTCATGTAAACTCTAGGAATAAAACCATTATCTTTGTTCAAATCCATCCTTTTATCATGTCCTTCTTAGCTCAGTTGGTAGAGCGCGTCACTAGTAGGCTCAGCTTATGTAATCAGCTTCCCTAATAATGACGAGGTCAGTCGTTCAAGTCGGCTAGAAGGAAAATTTTTTTTCAAAAGAACTGTTACCTCATCCCTCAAAGCTTTCTTATGGATCCCGATTTCCCTCAAACATTTTTTGCACTGAAATGCCCATAGGTTTTTATTTCAAGGAACTTTCATATGGAGATCCCAGGTTCGGCGCTTATTTCTTGATTGCAGATAAGAGGATGCTACTAGTACCCGCCGCTCAAACTCCGCTACTTAGAGTTCGACCCCTGACCGCTGTCAGGACCATTTCCAACAGCGTTCCTCTATTCCAGTTATCTAAACCAATCATTTGGATGGATTAACATCTCAGGCAATGCGGACCGTGGCCCAGATGGTTGAAAAACACCGTGACTATGACAAGACTAGGTAGGCCCATGATGCATCGATGCATCAATCAGTGGGTGTATCGATTCCTTGTAAACTCTATCCTATCCAAGTGCCAGTATCCACTCAAGAGTGCCCGACCTTCTGAAAAGCTCCAGTTTAAAACAAGGATGGAAACTATGGATGCCGTTTGCTACCATGCTGTGAGCTTGATCATGATCAACCTGTGATCTTGACAATTTATTGACCTTGGGACCACCCTCAGCCACGGGAGTTGGACATTATCACCGTACCAATCCCACAAATAAGTGACGACCAAGTTCTTATCAAAGGTGAGGGACTTGATTCGATAGATATGAATTGTATATGCTGGACGCTATGCTTTCGCTTACCTGCGAGTCAGTGACGTGCTGTGGGATATGTGGCACAGACCAGCACTTGGCCGAGGTCAGTGTGCCTACGTGAAGCTCAATCAATAAGAGAATTCCGGCGTCAGCGCGCTCATACACAAAACGAATCTAGGGAGAATTTATCGGCAAATTTCCTGCAAGTTTCACACTCCTCTGCTTGGTGGCGTTGAAACTTCTGATACCTGTTCAAAGCTCATCCCAGGCCATGAGATCGTTGGCATTATTTCGCAGCTCGGGCGAGGAGTAGAAGGCTTTGCGATTGGCGATCGTTGTGTCGCTGACAACACTATACTTGTACGCACTTTCCTTCTTGCTCTTCACTGAGGAAACCGCTACCTCTTTGTCGAATCCAAGTGTGAATCCTGCTTCTTTTGTCGCCGCGGACAACATGTCCTGTGCGAAAATTTCGAGAGCCTCGGTGTTACAATGGCAGGCGGATTCGCTGGTTATGTCGCTATGTGAGCACTTCAGGTTTCCAACCTAGCGGCGTGGCGCAAATCCCAGGGATTGACTGGATTTTCAGACAGAGTAAGAAGGTTTACAAGATTAGAAATCTCACGGACGAGGAAGCAACCCTAGTGGAACCTGCATCGTGTGCGATTCACGGCCTGGACAAACTCAATCCTGCAGTCGGGATCGAGGCCTTGATTTTCGGGGCTGGTCCTACGGGTTGGTACTTGATTAAATTTAACTCTGAATATTCTTCTTCTAATCTCCGATTTCCAAGGCCTCATTTTAGCCCAACTCTTGAAGCTAAATGGCGCTTCAAAGGTTGTTATTGCTGCCAATAAAGGAATCAAGACGCGCATTGCTCAGGAACTCGGAGCGGGGGACGACTACATCGAGTTGGATCGCGACGATCCATCCCTGCAATGGAATAAAATGAAGGAAGATTATAAGCATGGTTTTGATGTCGTCGTAAGTTGAGCCCAATTAAACTCTTAATCTTTTGGATTTGAATGGTTCAATAAAACAACCTCTAGGTTGAAGCGACTGGGTCGGAGAAAGTTGCCAACGAAGCCTTGTCGTTTGTTCGCAGAGGAGGCTCCTTGATGATATATGGTGTTTATTCCAATAGCGACTTGGTTCATTGGTCTCCTGCGAAAATATTTCAGGACGAGATCAAGGTCAGTAAGTTCATTGATGCCGAGGTTGCTAATGAACCAGCTCGAATAACCTTGTTAACGAGATTTACATTGTATTCATCTTCTTATATTAGATCATTGGTTCATTTGCGCAGACTCACTGCTTTCCACGGGCCGTGGCCTATCTGGACAGCGGCAAAATCAGAGTTAAAGGAATGGTCAGTCGGTTTCGCTGTCGTCGTTTCTTCATGTGCACTAACGTTAAAGCAACCCTTTCTTTAAATGAATCGCAGGTCACTGACATTTTCTCTATCAGAGAATTTGATAAAGCGCTTGAGAAAATGAAGAGTAAGACTGCGTGCAAGGTCGCCTTGAAGCCGTGATAGAAGTCGTCATTGGGTTTAGGTTACACTTGTGAGTCATCATTAATCGACGGTTCATCGTCTCATGTGGTCTGAGAGTATCAAAGCTGTAGAATATCCTCTGTATTATAGGTTGCCACAAATCCGATGGGTTTCGCCAGGTTTCCTCGGAGTCAAGTGACCTGGAATGCAATGCAACGACGGATAAGGGGGGGACAAAGTGCCATTCTGATAGCAAGAATACATGGAAAGGGCAACAAAAATACCGTGAACCATAAGCAGTTCGAAGGAGATTACCCATCCATCCGCCGGAAAACATTCTTGCTACCGCTGCGGACGCCCTTCCTTCGCTGTGTCCTACCTTTTCGATCTGATTCGGCCAGGTCGGCGTGTTCTTCAAAGCCCCTCTCCAGCCCAGCACCGAACGACTCAACTCCCTTGCTGCGGCGTTTCTCGTTCCCAGACTGGTCTCGGCGCTTTCCAGCACCATCCTTCTCACCAGAACCTGACGACGGTACCCAGCTTATCTCCATAGGAGCATCCTCTTGCTGCGCGGTGGACCTTCTTCTTGCGTCAGGTTTCTTGGTGGACGAGGACGCTACTGGAGCACGACGTTGCCCAAATGTTGCAGTTTTGTCGCTAGAGCGGTGTCCACCAGTTTGAGGACGCATGGGGACCATGCTAAGCTTTTTCTTGGCCGTCCAGCTTTTGCGATTTTCTTCCTTCTCTCGCTGATAAGCTTCCTCAGCACGGAAATTCCTTTGGCCTGGCCGTGATCGTGGATCGAATTTCGTGAGTTCTAGATTTTTAAAAGGAAAGAAACCCATTAAATCAGAGAATATCGATAAGAGTAAAATGAAAAGCAACGAACCGCCCTCTGCACTACTATCACTCGACATATCGCTTTCACTTTCACCTTCATCGCTTCCTTCAAGTCCATCAGAAGATGACTTGTCGCTCTCTTCTTCTTCCTCAACGGCCGTCTTCTGTCGGGGCCCGGAGTTCTGAGCTACAGATGAAGGGTTGAGAAGTGCATACTCTCTTGAATTCTCGTCGATCGCGAACGCCGGGTCTTCGAAGACCTTCGCGAATCGAGGATCCGATAAGAGGTTAGGCCGTGATGTCTCGTTGGCTTTCTCTACATTTTCGTCTTCACCAACATTTCCATCGACGTCCATGGGCTCAGCGGCTGTCTTCTGCTTGATCTTACGCTCCGCCTTCTGTTTCGCCTTTTCCGCGTCGCGGAGAACTTTTTCGGCAAGTGCCTTATTGACTTTGACGCCTGGCTCCTTCTTGGATCGAATGCGCGTCTCGGCCATCTTGTCCATCTTCTCGCGGATCATCTTCTCGCGATGCTCTTCGTAGGCGAAGGGGTTAGCAATGATACGAGCGGTGTCGTATAATTTGAGGGATAAGAAGTAACCATGCATATATGGTTTGAGAGCGGGTGTTCCGATGAGATGATCCAGTCCTAGACTACAAACGTGAAACAGGATTTTAGAAAATAAAATATTATAGAAGTGGGAGGGTCACTTACGTCTTGAGTTCAGATCTTTCAACGAATTTATAGTCCTCGTATACTGAGCGCGTCGTTTGGTCCTCCATTTCTTCCGTAATGTTTTCGAGGAAGCTTGCCCACCGAGGCGCAGGGCCGAGTTGGGGAATGTAGAATGTAGACATTTGGATGCCTTCGTTGGCTGTCATAACAAGGCCGCTCCCAGGTAAGTGATGAACATCGTTGAGGTCAGTGGCAGGTGTTATTGCAACAAAGTTCGATGCAGGCTACACAAGAATCAAGACAAGAAAATCAGCATTGAAGGAGAAGCTTTTGTACAACCGTCATACCGAATTGCGGTCCCAAATTTTGATAACTTTCTTGTCGGCGCTCAATACCATACCATCTCCAGCCATTCGGCCACCACCTTCAATCCAGGATACCTTCTTGACTGGTAAACCATAACCTTGATCTTTGAGGGCGAACGGTCTTGCTGCACGGATGTCGTAAAGAAGCGTATGTCCAGTCGATGTGCCAACGGCATACGATAGCCCATCCATACGGGAAGCGATTGAAGTTACGCTGAGATTATCTGCCCGAGTGCCAAGAGGCATCAGACGATCTCTGGGTAGCCGTAGTGTGCCCACACAAGAACGCGACCGAGGATCCCAAAATTGCGCCGTCCCATTACCGTCGATGCCAAACGCAAGCAGCTGGTGAGCTTGATTGATGTCGATAACATTGACACCTAAAATTTCTCCGTCATCCCCTTCTTCAAGCACCAGTGGGTTCATGAACCGTCCTTGGTCTAGGTTTAGGCGATAGACTTCGTTGCCTGAAGCGGCGAGGTAGGTGTCGCATGAAGGATAATGGTATGCTAGGGAACGACCAAAGCGAGGTATTCTGGTTCGGTAGTGGAAGCCACCTTGCGTGTGCAGCTCGATAGTACGGTCATTTTGTAGATGTATAGTCTTTGTCCAGTCGTCAGATAGAATCTACGAGCCATAAAAAAAAAGATGAATCAGCATCATTTCGAACCCAAAAGAACACCAACTCACGTACAGCAAAATCAACATTCTCAGAGTCAGAATGTCGTTCAAATTTTAGCGAAAGCTGGTCGAGATCCCAAACGCGCATTTGAGGTTTGTACGTCCCTGTTGCAATCACATGGTGGCCGTCCCGAGTTGTCTTGACGCGATTACTGGCCTCAGGAAACTCGAAGCCTTGTATCAGTTCTATGGTTCCCTCTATTTGATCCTTTATGACCCTCCTCTTCCCTTTGCCTTTCGCTGCTCTTTTCCGTGTGAGCCAATCTGGCAAGGACGAAGATGATCCTGTGGCTGCGCCGTTTACGGTGTAAACCCGGACATTATCGGAATCTGGGACCATTTTCGTTTTCCGACTTTCAAGTGGGTGTACTGGACTCTGGAGGTGGTAGTAATGCTCCAAAAAATTAATCTAAACGGTCACGTGATGTATACGTAATTACGGTACACTTGTCACAACCTTTCTATTCTTCACACTTACATTTTCCTAAATCCCTTCCTCTACCTATTTGTTTTCACCCAGTAGCTAACGAGGTCGCTACGGTTACCTGAGTTACTTATGTAGCGTAGTTAGCTAATACATCTTTCTCATTCTGACTCGAATACCACGGAAACCTACGTGTAACGTTAGTGGTAGCCTTGTCGGAAAGAGAGTAGAGAGTGGATCGGTCAATCCCTACCGTGTGCGGGGATCGCATGACCAAAATATTCA
>Ga0307509_10003370_pt1 | contig 24354 bp, 13 predicted proteins | sample 10_EM_MG_FD_202245 | JGI IMG/M metagenome (GOLD analysis project Ga0307509, IMG submission 202245) | Populus trichocarpa ectomycorrhiza microbial communities from riparian zone in the Pacific Northwest, United States - 10_EM | ecosystem: Host-associated > Plants > Roots > Unclassified | place... | reverse complement strand
ACCATAATATATATCTTAGCTGTAGTAATGTAAGCGGTGTACAGGTAGAGCCGAAACACAAACTAAGTAAAAGAATACACGGTAGTGTTATGAAATGCACATAGGAAATATAACGGAATTTCAACAGAACCTGCCCTGGCAAACATCAGGGGCATAACGAAAGCCCTCAATGATATTGGTATTTTCGGGTTCAACATCGGCCTCGACACCCCCACCGTCAACTTAGTCGTAAACAGTATCCCCCTAGCAACCTCAGGGGACAGACACTGGACCACTGAAGAATGGAACATCGACGCCCCGGCATGGACTGAGCTAGAAAACGAACTCACAGCCTTCAACCCTGAACTCAGGCTCATGGACAGACCCAAATGGATCAAGTCCGTATCAGCTCTAGAGGCTGAAAACAAGGAGAAGTCCTCCATAATCGTGGCGGTAGAAGCCAACGAATGGCTTCTGACTGAGCTCAAAAAACCCCACCCGGCAATGGCAGTTTACGGATCGAGGTGTAGCTTTCGAAAATACATCCGCAAAGACGCTTCAACCCACTGCGAGAGATGCCTACAATACGGGCACCATGGAGCCCATTGCAGAATGCCCTCAATCTGCAAGTACTGCGGCAACCAACATCACACCAAGGACCACATGTGCGGCTCCCTATACTGCACGGCGGGCAAAGGAAGGCCATGTTCTCACACCATCAGGAGATGTGTGAACTGCGATGAAACATCTCACTTTACCGGAGATAGACACTGCCCCACAAGGACCAGGGCCCGTAGCCCCACCACCGCCGAAAAAGGCAAAGCACCGGCAGGGCCGGCCAACCCCACCCCCCATAATTAATTATGGCGACCACGGATGTTATCTTCCACAACGTCGGCGGGTCGATGAATGTGGTCACAGAGTTACTTAAGTCCTCCCTGAAACTTAAACCAAAGATTATAGCACTAGCAGAGTGCCCCCTAGAAAATGAAGATTGGATGGATATGAAAGGCTTCACTTGTTACGCTGACACAAAAGCGGCTAAATACGGCTGTGCCGTTTATATTAGAAATGAATATGTTAGTATGTTTGTCGTCGGACGGATAACCACACAATACATCACCCTATGGAGCGCGGGGACAGAAATCACCTTCGGCTACCAGAGACCCAACAGACACGACTGGGATACCAAAAACGAATGGCACGTAGGGGACAGAAATGTCGTCATCAGGGACCTAAATGCTAAACACAGGAACTGATCAGCAGGATCAAACGCGGAAGGGCTAAAACTGAACCGGTGGTTACAATCAAGAAACATGGAAATTAGAAACCGGCACGTAATCACCATGCCCACCAATCGGAACGCGCAAGGAGGTACCACAATCGACCTGGCCATATCAGACCCAAGCACACCCTGCAAGGCCAACACCATCGACATATCGTCAGCCCAACACAAGGCCCTGAAAATCAAAATCGGTATAGTATGGAGAAAATCCCAAGAACTAGCGCTGCGTTATGACAAAGCAGACTGGGAAAAGATAAAGACCGAGCTACTCTTCCTGGACGAAAGAATCACGGACCCGGACAAGGTTCAAAAGGAACTTACTAGGATCATCCACAAGCACACCCCCAGAGCTAGGCCCAACGCAAAGGCATTCTGGAACAAAGACCTGGAAACCATGAGGAGCAAAATCAAAAGGGAACTAAAGAAAATACCTCATGACCCCATGCTTCCAGCAATGATAAAGTCCTATAGACAGGAAATAGCTAAAGCGAAAATAGAAGCCAATGCCAAAAGCCTGCAGGAAGAAACGGACCCAGAATCCTTCAGAAGCGTCAAACCCATGACAACAAAGAGACCCATCCCAGCCCTCACAAGACCTGAAGGTACCGACGCCTCCGAACACCCTCACATAGCGGAAGAACTACAAAGAGCACTATATGGGGGTGAACACAGGCGACCTACCCCGTGCAAACCCACCACGGCCCCCACTAAGATCACTATAGCAGAGCTCGACAAAGCCATAAAAGCCTCACCAAACGGAGCGGCAACAGGGCCGGACGACATTCCCACAAGAATCGTACGAGAGTTCAGAAAGGCAAAAGAAAGCCTCTTCCTCAAAACGATGAACAGAGCATACGCCGAAGGGATACCAGAGGGGTTGGAAAACAAGCACCACGATCCTCATAAGGAAGGCAAAAAAGGACTCCTACAGACAGGCAAAAAACTGGCGACCGATCCAACTCCAATCCATTCTTTCAAAGATTCTGGAGAGAGTGATAGTGGCCAAGCTGGCTGACCTCCGCCTCCCAAGCCCCCGCATGTTCGGAGGAAGAAAGAGCAACGGCACCACAGACGCCATACAAGCCCTAAACGACTTCGTCGAGAAAAACAAGGGAAGAAACATCTGCCTCTCAGCCCTGGACGTCGAAGGGGGGTTCGACCACCTCAACCTCAACCGCACATGCAACAAGATAAGAGAGCACAGCCCCCACCTGGCACAGTGGATCGAAAACTGGGGTCACAACAGACAAACAACATACCGATTCAACGGGAGAACGTCAAGAGCCTTCGGCACGGACCTGGGCACCCCACAGGGATCCCCGCTGTCCCCCATTTTATTCCTCATAAGCATTAAGGACGTTGTGGACAGTGAAACCAAGACATCCACCACAGCGGAAACCGATATATTCTCATACGTCGACGACATACTGGTGGCGACGGCATACGAGGACAGGAGGGAAGGGCAAGAATCCCACCAGGAGCTCCTGGACCAACTCACGACCAAGGCAGCAGCAGCGGGTTACAAGTTCTCTAAGCAAAAGGGAGAATATATACAACTCCACACAAAAAAGAACCAACACCTCATGCCCAACATCGAAGGGACCCCCCTCGGCAAACAAGCAATCATGAGATGGCTGGGATTCATCATCAGCGAGGACTGGAAGTGGAAACAGCATATGAAACATTGGATAGCAAAGGCCACAAACACCGGCTACGGCATCAAGGCCATGACATGCAGATACCAGGTTGGCGGACTGAACGCATGGTGCACCCACAGACTCATCAAGGGGTTGGTACTTCCACAACTCACCTACGGCATCGAAGTATGGAAAAACAAGGCAATGATAGCCGAGGCACAAGTCGCGCTAAACAAGATAGTCCGCACAGCGTACGGGATAGAGCTCAAGGTGCCAACGATCGCAATCCAGACCGAAACAGGCATACCCCCACTGGACCTCCTGGCCCTAGGGAGGTTCAACGCCCTAGCCCTAAGGGCCAAATTTGTTGGCAGGGACACGAACATGACCAAGAGGTGGCTTCAGGACTCGGGCATAGTACCGGTAATCGAATACGCCACAGACCAGAAGACAGGAAAGGACAGGATCAAAGAAAACATCCGACACCTCTGGAAAGAACAAATCGACCAGGCCGATATCAGGTACAAAGGTAAACCAAGGGCCTCGTACAAACATCTGCGAGGAATAACAAGACAACACCTCCGTGAGGTAATAGCCCTGAGGGCCACCGCGGGGTGGCCATACCAAAAAGCGAATGGAGAAAGGCGTCAATGCGAGTGCACAAGAGACACTATCACCCCCGAACACCTCTTCAGCTTCTGCGGTGTAGTCCCACACACCAACTTACAACTCCATAGCTATAAGACTATCCTACGACTGGTCGGGTGGATCGAGAGCTGCCCCAAAAGCCTGAGGAACACTGTCGAATCCAAGGCAGAAGACAGAGCCGCCTACAGACACGAAACAGCTGGGGCCACCATCAATATCCCCACATCACAACCGAGTCAACGACTCCCCAGTACCCCAGCTAGAAACATAAGAAAACATACCGCATGCGAGGTCTGCGGCAAAGCAGTCCAGGCCAATAAAGTAGCACGGGACAAACACGCCAGAACACACCTCCCGGAATACACGAGAGGAGGCAAGAAGAGAAGCGGTCCCGGTGACCCAGGGACAAGGACAGGAGTGGCGGGCCCGGTGGCTAGTGGGCATAATGACTAGCAGAAGTATTTCTTTAGGTACACGACCACCGGGGCATAGAGATGCAGGAAGTGGGTTTTCTTTGTTTAAGGATTTTTTAACGTACATGACCATAGGGCCCGGAGGGGCAGGTATGGGTTTCCTTTGTTGAAGTAGGATTTATTTCATAAAGTACACGACTATTGGGCACAGGGGTGACGGGATAGGTTTTATATGTGGAGGATTTATTTGGTACACGACTATTGGGCATGGAGATGACGGGATAGGTTTCCTTTGTTTGTTGGAAGAAGATTTGTTGAGGGAGAGAGGAAGTCGGGGGGGGAGTTTTATATGTTAGGTCAAGCGAGGGGTTGATAGTGGTAGGCATGTGGCGGACGCGGTGGATTTCCTTGGTCAGGGGGCCCAGGCCCGGGGGGGGTGTCCCGGGACGCCTCACATACTATTTAGTTAGTCGTAGGTAGCATGAATGCAAATAGGTTTAACCTCGCTATCCCTTTTACCTACTTTCATGAAATTATTCGGTATATCCAGGGAAAATCTCTTCAGCTGAGCGCAAACTACACCACACCGCATACAATTATATCACTTATCACATTTGTCGTTGACAACACACCATTTCCTCCCGGTACAACCAGGATTTTCCTGAGTTTTACTACTCCTCGCTTTTCTCACCACCCTCCTCCCTTAGGTGTGGCAGCCAATCAGGCTCGCTCATCCTAAGGCTTCCAAACACACCAGGAAACAATTGCAAACCTAGTAACTGACTGTTTCCTCCCCGCCATGTCTACCTCTCCGGTCAAGAGAGTCCTGGGGCAACCCAGGGCTCAAAACTCACCTTCCCCCGGACCTGGCCCAGCCTCACCTCGCGTCCTCAACCCAGGATCACCCTTTGGCATGACCCTCAGGGGCTGCCTCCCCACCGGATCCTCCATCCTCCACGCCCCAGAGTGCCCGAACAAAGGCATCAACATTCTCGCTCGCACCATTCTCCCCGGGACTACCTTCCCTGATGTCCGGCTGGAACTAGGCTGCACAACTATGTGCTTTGTACACCTAGGTTCAAAAACCGGTCCAGACACTCCCGTCATCGCCCCCGCCCCCCGCCCCATGGGATTCCAAACAGCCCTGGCCTCCATCTTTGGAGACGAAAGAGTGAACACGGTCGACGCACAAGCCCTGGCGGAACTCGCGGCCATGGCCTCCTCATACCAACCCTCCCCAGAAATCCAGAACTCTGTACAAATACTGGACTCGCAACCAGCTGAAGACACGGTTATGGAAAGCACCCCCGCCTCCACCTCCCAGGAATTAATCCCCTTCGTACCGGAATCCTCCGTTCCGGAACTCCCCATGGACATGGGAAATGGACAGAACACAGAAAAGACAGGGCTCGGGGACAGCCAACATGCACACTCTGCAGCCCCCCTGTCGTCCATCCTGTCGTCCATCCTCACCCCGTTCTCCGACCCATCACTACCATACCCGACATCCACAGGACCCCCCCCCTCTCCCACTAGGTCCGCATCCTCATGGGCAAGCACAGCGACTCAGATAGGCGGAGGCAAAACAACGCGAAGTGTACGCTTCTCCTCCCCCCTGGCCAGGATATGGTCACCAAAGGAAGTCCCCGACACCTTCTCGGAAGCCAGCAGCAGCATCCAAACAAACCCCCAGGAGGAACAGGTGACGATTGACCTGTGCCAACTCTTGGACAAAGAAGGAGCCACCCCGGAGAACACAGGACTCCCTGAGGACTTCCTCAACGGTGCGGCCACCCGCAAGGACCTCATCAACTACATGGCGGTCCTCGAAGACAGCATGGAAAAGAAGATGTTGGAAATAGAGACCCGCATCATCGCCTCCATTACCAAGGCCAGAAATACACAAGCTCCTAGACAGGGCAACCCCCCCCACCCCCCCCCCCGCGTGCCCAGAACCCAAAACCTTCTGCCCCAAAGCCAACCCTAGTTCCAGTCCGGAACCCCACCACTACCCATGCCCCAGGAGAAAAGGAAAAAGAGGCGGTCAAGGAGAAGAAGAAGGAAGCCTGGTCCGCCATTGCGGCGGCCGGCATCAACACAGACGGTTTCAAACTGGTACAGGCCAGGAGAAGGAACACGTCCCCAGCCCCAGGGGTAGGAAAGAGAAATGCCCCCTCAGCTCCATCAACCCCACATGCCAGACAACGAAGGCTGCTGGTCAAGTCAGTAGAGAAAGGCAGAAGAGTAGGAGCAAGTGACTGCACGCCGGCAAAGATCAGAGATGCAATTAATAGTGCGTTGAGTACCACCAAGTTCGCGTTCGCGGAATACAACAGGAACGACGACTTGGTACTCACCACCGTCGGAGACCTGCCAGCGGGACCCGCCCTAACAAACATCAGGGGCATGACGAAAGCCCTGAACGACATCGGCATCTTTGGATTCAACATCGGCCTCGATACCCCCACAGTCAACATAGTCGTGAATAGCATCCCCCTAGCAACCTCGGGGGACAGACACTGGACCACTGAAGAATGGAACATCGATGCCCCGGCATGGACAGAGTTGGAAAACGAGCTCACAGCCTTCAACCCCGAGCTTAGGGTCATGGACAGACCCAAGTGGATCAAGTCCGTATCAGCCCTGGAAGCAGAAAACAAGGAGAAGTCCTCCATCATCGTGGCGGTAGAAGCAAACGACTGGCTCCTAAACGAACTCAAGAAACCACACCCAGCAATGGCGGTCTACGGACTAAGGTGCAGCTTTCGGAAGTACATCCGCAAAGATGCCTCGACACACTGCGAGAGGTGCCTACAATACGGACACCACGGGGCCCACTGCAGAATGCCCTCAATCTGCAAATACTGCGGTAACCAGCACCACACCAAGGACCACATGTGCGGCTCGCTATACTGCACAGCGGGAAAAGGCAAACCATGCTCGCATATCATCAGGAGATGCGTGAACTGCGACGAAACATCCCACTTCACCGGGGATAGACACTGCCCAAAAAGGACCAGGGCCGGCAGCCCCACAACCGCCGAGAAAGGCAAAGCACCGGCAGGGCCGGCCAACCCCACCCCCCATAAATAATTATGGCGACCACGGATATAATTTTCCACAACGTCGGCGGGTCGATGAACGTGGTCACAGAGTTACTTAAGTCCTCCCTGAAACTTAAACCAAAGATCATAGCACTAGCTGAGTGCCCCCTAGAAAATGAAGACTGGATGGATATGAAAGGTTTCACTTGTTACGCTGACACAAAAGCGGCTAAATACGGCTGTGCCGTATACATCAGGAATGAATACGTTAGCATGTTCGTGGTCGGACGGATAACCACACAATACGTCACCCTGTGGAGCGCGGGGACAGAAATCACCTTCGGCTACCAAAGGCCCAATAGACACGACTGGGATACCGAAAACGAATGGCACACAGGGGACAGAAATGTCGTCATCGGAGACCTGAACGCCAAACACCGGAACTGGTCAGCAGGATCAAACGCGGAAGGGCTGAAACTGAACCGGTGGTTGCAAGCAAGAAACATGGAAATTAGGAACCGACACATAATCACCATGCCCACCAGCCGGAATGCCCAAGGAGGCACCACAATCGACCTGGGCATATCAGACCCAAACACACCCTGCAAAGCCAACACCATCGACATATCGTCAGCTCAATATAAGGCCCTAAAAATCAAGGTCGGTATAGTATGGAGAAAATCCCAAGAACTAGCACTGCGATATGACAAAGCGGACTGGGAGAAGATTAAGACCGAACTACTCTTCCTGGACGAAAGAATCACGGACCCGGACAAAGTTCAAAAAGAACTGACTAGGATTATCCATAAACACACTCCCAGAGCCAGGCCCAACGCAAAGGCATTCTGGAACAAAGACCTGGAAACCATGAGGAATAAGATCAAAAGGGAGCGAAAGAAAATACCCCAAGACCCCACGCTTCCAATGATGATAAAGTCCTATAGACAGGCGATAGCTAAAGCAAAGATAGAAGCCAACGCCAAAAGCTTACAGGAAGAAACAGACCCAGAATGCTTCAGAAGCGTCAAACCCACGACTACAAAGAGGCCCATCCCAGCCCTCACAAAACCCGATGGGATCGACGTCTCCGAACACCCCCACATAGCGGAGGAACTACAAAGAGCACTATATGGGGGGGAACATAGACGGCCCACCCCACCCAAACCCACCATGACCTCTAACAGGATCACCATTGCAGAGCTCGATAAAGCCATAAAGGCTTCACCAAATGGAGCGGCAACCGGGCCAGACGACATCCCCACAAGAGCCATACGAGAACTCAGGAAGGCGAAAGAGAACCTCTTCCTCAAAATGATGAACAAAGCGTACACCGAAGGGATACCAGACAGTTGGAAAACGAGCACCACGATCCTCATAAGAAAGGCAAAAAAGGATTCCTACAAACATGCAAAAAGCTGGAGACCAATCCAACTCCAATCCATCCTTTCGAAGATACTGGAGAGGGTGATAGTGGCCAAGCTAGCTGACCTCCGCCACCTAAGCCCCCGCATGTTCGGAGGGAGAAAGAGCAATGGCACCACAGACGCCATACAAGCCCTGAACGACTTCGTCGAAAGGAACAAGGGAAGAAATATCTGCCTCTCGGCCCTGGACGTCGAAGGAGGGTTTGACCACCTCGACCTCAACCGAACTTGCAACAAGATAAGAGAACACAGCTCCCACCTGGCACAGTGGATCGAGAACTGGGGACACAACAGGCAAACAGCATACCGATTCAACGGCAGAACGTCAAGAGCCTTCGGAACTGACCTGGGCACCCCACAGGGATCCCTGCTATCCCCCATTTTATTTCTCATAAGCATTAAGGACGTTGTGGACAGCGAAACCAAGACATCCACGACAACGGAAACCGATATCTTCTCATACGTCGACGACATATTGGTAGCGACGGCATACGAAGACAAGAGAGAAGGACAAGAATCCCACCAGGAACTCCTGGACCAACTCTCGACCAAGGCATCAGCAGCGGGTTACAAGTTCTCTAAGCAAAAGGGAGAATACATACAACTCCACACAAAAAAGAACCAACACCTCCTACCCAACATCGAAGGGACCCCCCTCAGCAAACAAGTGATCATGAGATGGCTGGGATTCATCATCAGCGAGGACTGGAAATGGAAACAGCACATGAAACATTGGATAGCAAGGGCCACGAACACCGGCTACGGCATTAGTGCCATGACGAGCAGATACCAGGTTGGCGGTCTGAACGCATGGTGCACCCACAGACTCATCAAGGGGTTGGTACTTCCACAACTTACCTACGGCATTGAAGTATCAGAAAATAAGGCAATGATAGCCGAGGCACAAGTCGCGCTAAACAAGATAGTCCGCTCAGCATACGGGATAGAGCTCAAGGTCCCAACGATAGCAATCCAAACCGAAACAGGCATACCCCCACTGGACCTCCTGACCTTAGGAAGGCTCAACACCCTGGCCCTAAGGGCCAAATTCGTGGGAAGGGACACGAACATGACCAAGAGGTGGCTTCAGGACTCGGGCATCGCACCGGTAATTGAATACGCCACAGACCAGAAGACAGGGAAGGACAGGATCAAGGAAAACATCCGACACCTCTGGAAAGAACAAATCGACCAGACCGACATCAGGTACAAAGGCAAACCAAGGGCCTCGTACAAACACCTGCGGGGAATAACAAGACAACACCTCCGGGAGGTAATAGCACTGAGGGCCACCGCGGGGTGGCCCTACCAAAAAGCCAACGGAACAAGGCGTCAATGCGAATGTACAAGAGACATCATCACCCCCGAACACCTCTTCAGGTTCTGCGGCGTAGTCCCACACACCAACTTGCAGCTTCATAGCAACAAGACTATTGTACGACTGGTCGAGTGGATCGAGAGCTGGCCCAAGAGCCTGAGGAACACCGTCGAGTCCAAGGCAGAAGACAGAGCCGCCTACAGAAGACAAACAGCTGGGGCCACCATCAATATCCCCACATCACAACCGAGTCAACGACTCCCCAGCACCCCAGCTAAAAACATAAGGAAACATACCGCATGCGAAATCTGCGGCAAAGCAGTCCAGGCCAATAAGGTAGCACGGGACAAACACGCCAGAACGCACCTCCCGGGATATACAAGGGGAGGCAAGAGGATAAACGGTCCCGGTGGCGCAGGGACGAGAACAGGAGCGGCGGGCCCGGTGGCTAGTGGGCATAATGACTAGCAGAAGTATTTCTTTAGGTACACGACCACCGGGGCATAGAGATGCAGGAAGTGGGTTTTCTTTGTTTAAGGATTTCTTAACGTACACGACCATAGGGCCCGGAGGGGCAGGTATGGGTTTCCCTTGTTGAAGTAGGATTTATTTCATAAAGTACACGACTATTGGGCACAGGGGTGACGGGATAGGTTTTATATGTGGAGGATTTACTTGGTACACGACTATTGGGCATAGAGATGACGGGATAGGTTTCTTTTGTTTGTTGGAAAAAAGATTTGTTGAAGGAGAGATGAAGTTGGGGGGGGGAGTTTCGTATGTTAGGTTAAGCGAGGGGTTGACAGTGGTAGGCATGTGGCGGACGCGGTGGATTTTCTTGATTAGGGGGCCCAGGCCCGGGGGGGGTGGCCCGGGACGCCTCACATACTATTTAGTTAGTCGTAGGTAGCATGAATGCAAATTAGGTTTAACCTCGCTATCCCGGATGGCCAAAATCCAAGGAATCTGTTCGGGAGCGAATTATCCGGGACAGTGAATTGGACTTTGGTGGTGCAAAAAAATTCAGAATTTAGGGGAATTCCATCCGGGACAGCGGGGGGAGAGTGAGATCCGGGATAGCGAGGGGCGACTGTAGTAGTAGCGCTATCACTCCCACATGGCCATGCTTAATAGCGAACGAGAGCGGTGTTCGGCCGTAATTATCTGGTTTGTTGGGGTCGACGCCCTCCCGTTCGAGTAGCATCTCCACAATTCCCTCGTGCCCGCGCTCGGCAGCGCACCAGAGCGGTGTTCGGTCGTACCGGCTTGGTTTGTCGGGGTTGACGCGGTCATGTCCGAGTAGCGCTTTCACAACATCCTCATGCCCACCCACAGCTGCCCACCAGAGTGGTGTTTGGCCACACCCATCTGGTTTGTCGGGATTGACGTCGTCCCGTCCGAGCAGTATTTTCACTATTCCCTCTTGCCCATTCTTGGCAGCACGCAAGAGTGGTGTTCTGCTGTCTCTCTTTGATTTATTGGGGTCGACATCTTCCAACCGGAGTAACATTTTCACAATGCCCTCGTGACCATACTCAGCAGCACACGAGAGGGGTGTTCCATCGAACTTGCTTTCTTCGTCGGGGTTGACGCCGTTCCGCCCAAGTAGCATTTCCACCACTCCCTCATGCCCATTCCTAGCGGCACACCAGAGCGGCGTTTGGCCGTAGTTATCTGGTTTGTCGGGGGTGATGTCATTCCGCCCGAGTAGTATTTTCACCACTCCCCCGTGCCCATTCCAAGCGGCACACCAGAGCGGCGTTTGGCCACGCTTGTCTGGTTTGTCGGGGGTGATGTCATTCCGTCCGAGTAGTATTTTCACCACTCCCTCGTGCCCATTCTGAGCAGCCCACCAGAGCGGTGTTGGGATAAGGAGATTCGAGTTGTTGGGGTCGGTCTTGTCGTGCCCGAGTAGCATTTTCACGAGTCCCTCATGCCCATTGCGAGCAGCACATAGGAGAGGCGTTTCGCCGAAGAAAACTGGGTTAGGGTCGATGTCGTCCCGTCCTAATAGTATATTCACCACCTCGTCATGCCCATTCTCAACAGCACACCAGAGTGGCGTTCGGCCGTTGCTATCTGGTATGTTGGGGTTGGCTTGACCCCGGGCGAGTAGTATTTTCGCCAGTCCATCATGCCCATTCATAGCCGCCCACCAGAGTGGTGTTTCGCCATACCTGTTTAGTTTGTCGGGGTTGACGTGGCCCCGTCCGAGTAGTATGTCCACCACTCCCTCGTGTCCATTCTTGGTAGCCCACCAGAGTGGTGTTTCACCGAACTCGCTTGCTTTGTCGGGGGTCAGATTGTCCCGCCCGAGTAATACTCCCACCACTCCCTCGTGCCCATTCTTAGCAGCCCACCAGAGCGGTGTTTGGCCGTGCACATCTTGTTTGTCGGGGTCCACGTCGCCCCGCCCGAGTAGCATTTTGACTACTCCCTCGCGCCCATTCTTAGAGGCACACATGAGGGGTGCTTCACCTAACTCACCTGCTTTGTTAGGGCTGATATCGTCCCGCCCAAGTAGCATTTCAACCACTCCCTCGTGCCCATTCAAAGCAGCCCACGCGAGAGGTGTACTACCTGTGCAGTCTATTTGGTTGATATCACAACCTTCCACCTCTACCAAACCAGCTACAATCTCAACAATCCCAAAGAAGGATGCACAATGCAGACCCCCGAACAAAAAATGTTTATCAAAATCAATACTGGGACACAATTTCTCTGCGTTCAGGATGATTTCGACGGACACGTGGTCGCTGTAGTCGTCAAATAGCTTTAGCACAAGCTGCTTCGCACAATCTGAAAGATCTCTTTTTGCGTGTATTCCCCAATACAGAGAAGAGTATTCCAGAAAAGGTGTGCCCGGGTTTGGCGAAGAATATTCTCGAGAGGGGCGCGAAGATGGGGAAGGATCTGCCGGGGAAGGTATGCTCGAATGTGGGGAAGGTATGCTCGAATGTGGCGAAGGTCCCCGAGAGCGTGCGCTGGAAAGTCGTGAAGAACGTTCAAGAAGGGGTGCGGTAGAGCTGTTAGAGGGTGGATTCGAATATAGAGAAGAATATCCCTGAAAGCGTGCGCTGGAATTTCGAGAAGAATATTGCAGAAGTGGTGTGCCCCGGAGATCGCGAGAGGGACGGGTCGAAAGAGCCTTGACCTGACGGGAATTCAAATAGCTTAGGCAAGCCTCTGCCATTGTCGAGTGAACTCTATTAAAAAGCTGCGGGTGGACCCGGAGGTACTCTCGCAAAGTAAAATGAATTAACCGAACCGTAGAAGCCTTGTCAACGACAACAAGTCCTTGACAACAGGCGAGCAATGTTCCTATTGAAGGGACGTTGCCGGGGTCGAGATCCGGCGATCCTATTTCGACTCCGAGAGCGCAGCACAGTTCGTCCACCTTCAAGGGCCGTTCCGAGTAGGAGATCCACATCAAAACGGCCATGCCGAGCCTCGATTTCTCCCCACCCTGTCCCTTGATCCGACTCAACGTCCCACCATAGGCACCCCCCAACCCCGAGCCGTCAGTCATCGCATTGAGCCTTTGTCGTCTCCGACTGACTGTGGTTTCCTGCATGATCGCATCCACATTCAACGAGACTAATAGGAATCTAGATATGTACCTGTTAGTGGATGGCTTGAGGTAGCTCCTCCGGTGTCGTTACATCTACCTACATTTCAGAAATATTTTCAGGAATTTTCTTTAGGATATCTGCCTTCAGAGTACTGTCCATCGCGTCTGGTGTCGTGTCCTCGCCCAGTCTGCTATGAAGATAACTGATAATATCTTGCCTCCAAGGAGTGATGCGTATCGCCGTTACTCTTCTGGAAAGGCGATTCCTGACCTCAGCCCGAATGTGCGGTCTTCCAGTCAGGAATATCCGGGTATCTGGAGACCTTCGCAGAATTTGGCCAAGCGAATCAAGAACTTTGACTCGATGTCCTGCTACACATTCATCGAGAGCGTCAATGCATATGAATGTGGGCTTTGCGGAAGCGGTGGTCTGCAGCATCTTCACGATATCGGCAAGCTGAGGCCCCCGTCCACCGAGGAACTTTTTCTGGTCCTGGTACGCTTGCGCTATTTCCCCTGGTACATTTTCCAGTCCACTCACAGTCTGTCTGAGCACAGCGCCCAGCATACTCGCCGATGACTGCTCCTTTTGGGCCGCGAAGTCAAAGTAAAAACACGCAACCGCGACCTCCTGGCGCCTAGTCCTATTACACAAGCCGTCCATTACTAAGGAACTATCACAGCTTGTCAGCACTTGCTCTTTTTCTTCCATTCATCGATGTTCGTCCTTGATACCTAATAAAAGTCTTCCCAACCCCCGGATCTCCATAGCAAAACAAGACCGCCCTACCGGATCCACACCCCCAACCACCAGCGTACCAGCTCCTAAACTCCTCGGTTTGCAACACCCATCCCCCGACGTCTTTGACCCGGCTCTCTTGAATGTCTTTGTGCCGTAGCCTGGGCTCTAGTGGCGACAACCAGGTCAAGATTTGAGACCGATCATCGGCAACAGTACAATTATTCCACACATTATTAAAGGAATTGGTAGTGTTGCAAGAGTTGGTATTGCCATGGAAGCGATATGCAGACATCATCGCTGTTCGGAAGCTGGCCTAGGGTGGGTACCGGTAATCGAATTGGTCGATTGATGGAATCGCTGGAGCTGAATCCGAGAGGTTGTGAAAGGGGCCCATAGCTCTCCCAGCTTTTTTTTCCAGAGCCTGATTGCGCAATAGCATCCACCAGGACCGTACTAAGAACTTCCCTCTGAAGAATCAGATATACTGTGAATTCTCGGGCTCAGTGGTTTGCCAAGTGCCAATCAAACAGAGAGCTCTGAAAAAAAAAACCCCTTTTGTCCAGCGAGTTTTTCGCAACCTTTAGGAAAAGCACAATAACAGCGCTCGGGCTATGTTTAGCCAGAAGTGCCACACCCCGTTAAATCCTATCCGACTGCGGAATACAAATTATTTCCTATGATGAACGAATGCCCTGGAGCGCCCCAGGTTGAACCGTCTCTCTTGGCGTATATACAAATAAATCAAGCATTGTGAATAAATTAGTCAAAACATCCAAAAATCTCTTAGGTTACTCAAGTATTATACTCGTAGTGAGCATGACCCCGATTGCATACGATTTCGGTGGAAGAGGGTTTACGCAGGGAGATGGAGGTGGTATTGTAGGTATTGTGCTTTTCTTAAGGGTTGCGAAAAACTCGCTGGACAAAAGGTTGCGAATCCTTTTTTTCCCAGAGCTCTCTGTTTAATTAGAACTTGGCAAACCACTGAGCCCGAGAATTCACAGTATATCTGATTCTTCAGAGCGAAGTTCTTAGTACAGCCCTAGTGGATACTATTACGCAATCAAGCTCTAGAAAAAAAAGCTGGGAGAGCTGTGGCTCCTTTCGCAACCTTTCAGAAAACCACAATAGCATTGTTGGCACTTGAAGTGCGTTGTGCCACTGCCATGCAAGTGAGCCCGGCACGGCATCACGAAATGCCAGAATGGTGAAATTAGCTGGTGGCGCAACCTGGCACAAATTCAATTGTCGTGGACTGGTTTCTGCTACCGAGTAAGATAACACCTGGGTTCCCCAGCACAGTGAGAACTCACAAGGATGGGGAATGGGGAATATTCATTATGAATTAGGCTTGTAGATAGTTTCTCTTTTTTTTCTTATAAAGTCGCTCTATTTGCACATGTATTGCACGGGCACGATATAGTGCCGTGCCGGGCGCATCGATTTGGAGGGTAGACTAGTACCAACAAGATTAATTGTAGGAAAACAGATGAAGTAATTGTCAGTTAAGCGAGAAACCCTGGGTACCTCGATAGGAGGCGAGACCTGGGCGGGGTGTGTTCTAATACTCTGACAGGCTCTCGGGAAATATTTCCTTTACGAGCGGATGGCACTATCGTAGAGCCCTCAAATTCGCTTCTTTCTCATATTCAGATTCTCGGCTACCCAGACCGGATACCAGCCTTGACAAAAACAAAAGGGTGGGAAACCCAGTGCGACAGTGTCCCTTCCCCCCCGGCACACTCCCCTGCGAGAGAGTGGCAGCTCCCCCCGTAGAAGTGAATGTTAGGAGTGAGCGGGGTTGGAACTCGGCGAATATTAGAGAGGGAAGAAAGCTTTTTCGCAGGAAGAAGGTTCTGTCGTTGCGTACCATATTCTTCGCTTTTCTCCGGCCCCTAACTTCTAACATCTAACATCTAACTTCGATTTATGCATGGGGGCACCATGACTCTAACCTATGAAAGGGTTTTAGTAGTGATAATATTGCATATTCTGTAGCAGATTATCACTTGTTATACATGTATGCTGGCCGGTGTGGTTGATACCTACCCTGCATGGCTCAGAACCTGAATCTGACCAGGCAGTGGATCACCTCCTGACCCTGGATTGCTCATTACCACCCGCTCCTCGGCTATCTATAAGGGGATCACAGACGGTAACCCATTTGTTTGGTTAAATCCGTGTAATTGTCTTAGGTACATGGAAGCAAAAGTTAACAATTCACAAGGCACAGACTGCTGCATTCAGGAAATATCTAATGGCAAATACAAAGTCCAAAGCAAAACAAAAGCGAAAGATATAAATCAAAATGACAGCTAATAGTAGCTGAAGCTAAATGCCAAAGTTAGTCTAGTTCCAGTAGAGACTTCCACTAGCAGGCGTCCATTGAATCTCATACCTCCGGAATAGCCAATATCTTGCGGGGAGAGGGGGGAGCAGCGGTCATAGGGTCTCACTCGTTAAACATGTTGATGTGTGTGTTCGCCGGGACCAGAAAAGAAGCTTGATTTTCTAAGGAAGCGGAGAGCGTGCTATTTATGCTCTGCAACAAGAACACATATCCACTTCAAGAAAACAAAGGAAGACAAAAGAAAAATCTAATGCGCATAGAGTTACATCAATGATTGACTGATTGAGCAGAGAAATAAATGAAAAGATCCAAAACTGATGAATGGAGCTTAAACTCTGACGGCATTGAAGTGAAACTAGTATGAACTAGGAAGTACAGTCGTACTCAAGAAGATAAAGAGTACATATCCGAAAGTATAGGTTCAATAATGCGCAGCTTAGCAATTGTGAAAGCAAAAGGAAGATGAAGGAAGCGAACAAGAGTAAAAGAAGAACTACTCCTGTACGGCGGATAAAACTAAGTCCAACAAAACATTAAGTTCATCCAGGAATGGTACAACGCACATACTCCAGCGCGGCACTGCAACCTCCCGCAACCTCTCCAGGCACTATTTACTAAACCGTGTTCAAAACAGAAAAAAACTCATTAGATAACAAATGGAGACGAGAGAGGGGCGGGGTCCACCGATCGTATAGAGGCGAGGAAGAGAGATCACAATTTTTTGTTTTTGAGGCGGGGATCCCCATCATCGGGGATAAATATTCTAGATCCAACCCATTCCTTACTAGCGCCCTAAGCACCTAGCCCTCCTCATATACCGTGCTAAGTAAAACTTCATCTTTGAGTCTTATTTAAGTATCACCCAGTTTACGGCTTAGCGATCTAAGTCCTCTTGCAGTAGGCATGGCTAGTAAATTACTCAGTAGTTTTTACGGCGCAGACCCCTGTGGCAAAAGGAACCATTACTCGGCATTAAATTCTATAGTCGTTTATCCGTATTGTAGCTTATTGCTGAAATTTTCAATATTGTACTCGTATCAATGCTGTGAGGACAGCCTGCCAACCGCTCCTTGAAGTGCATATCTGAAAGAAAGTGGTATTTGAGCATGACCTTCGTTATACTGTGTTTACAGTGGGCACCGATCACCGCTAGGCTGTAAACAGCTAGCTCGCGGATTGCGGGATATGCTTGCACGTAGTAAGATTTTTTTCTATAGACTTGTATCCAAACTCTGAGGGGCGGGGGAAAAAAAGGGGGGAGGGCCTTTGTGCGGGGCGGGGTATGAATGATAAATAGGGAAAGAGGGTTTGCAATTAGAGGAGAATGGAAGTAAATATGAAGGAAATTTTAGGCCGCACGGCTTATCGCGACGTAGTGGGGATGGGCGGGCTTAATCTGGAAAGAAAAAGGGGGGCGGCAATCTGCGGAAGGGGAGAGGGAAGGGACAAGAGGGAGTAGTGATGGGGGCAGGCGTATTTATGGAACCGTTGCGGTTCTTGGGGAAATGACATACCGTAAATTCTGGGCGGACTCGACCCACTACTATTACCTGTATGATAGTTACTATTCCCGAAAAGGCGAATTCGCCACGGGGTTAGTCCTTAATAGGAATAGTGACTGTCTTACGAGGTATGGCGGCGGGTCGAGTTTACCCAGAATCCACGGTATAGGTTATCCGTAGTCAAAAAGAGTGAGGGGATGATGCTTCCGGGGCTTGATGCCGTGCTAGGAGTCGTAGACGCTGGCTGTAGTGGCGCTATACCGCATAGCCACGCGTAGAAGTACACTAGAGTGGTGTTCGGGCGTCACCATCTGATGTGCCGGGTTGACATCACCGCCCATCTAGGATTCTAACTACTCCATCGTGCCCATTCTCAGCGGCGCCCCATCGGGGTGTTTGGCCGTATGCGTTTGGTTCGTCGGGGTTCACGTCGTCCCGCCTAAGTAGAATTTCCACCACTCTTTCGTGTCCTTTCCGGGCAGCCCACCAGAGGGGCGTTCGGCGACCGTTATCCAGTGTGTTGGGGTTGACGTCGTCCTGCCCGAGCAGTATTTCTACCACTCTCCCGAGCCCATTCTCAGCGGTATACGAGAGTAGTGTTCGGCCGTTGTGGTCCGGTTTGTCGGGGTTGACATCGTCCCGCCCGAGCAGTATCTCCACTACCCCCTCGCGCCGATTCCAAGCAGCGCACCAGAGTGGTGTTCGGCCGCGGTGATCTGGTTTATCGGGGTTCACATCGTCCCGCCCGAGCAGTATTTTCACTATTCCCTCGTGCCCATTCCCAGCAGAACACCAGAGTGGCGTTCGGCCATCGCTATCTGGCCGGTTGGGGTTGACGCCGTCTCGCCCGAGTAGTATTTTCACCACTTCCTCATGCCCACACATAGCAGCCCACCAGAGTGGTGTTTCGCCGTACTTATTTGAGTTGTCGGGATCGACGTCATTCCCGAGTAGTATTTCCACCACTCCCTCGTGTCCATTCTTAGCGGCACCCCAGAGCGGTGTTCGGCCGTCGTTATCTGGTTTGTCGGGGCTGACGTCGCCCGGCCCGAGTAATATTTCCACCACTCCCTCGTGCCCATTCATAGAAGCCCACCAGAGCGGCGTTTGGCCGCCGTTATTTGGTTTGTCGGGGTCGACGTCGTACCGCCCAAGCAGTATTTCCACCACTCTCTCGTGCCCATTCTTAGCAGCACACGAGAGGGGGGTTTCACCGGACCCGCTTGCTTTGTCGGGGTCGACGTCATGCCGTCCGAGTAGTATTTTCACCACTCCTTCGTGCCCATTCAAAGCAGCCCATGCGAGAGGTGTACTACCCGTCCAATCTGTTTGGTTGATGTCACAACCTTCCACCCCTACCAAAACGGCTACAATTTCAATGATCCCGAAGAAGGACGCACTGTGTAGACCGCTGAACAGGGAAGTTTGAGAGAAAACACCGAAGGAGCGCGATATCTCCGCATCCAAGAGGATTTTGGCGGATATATGGTTTCTGTAGTCTTCAAATAGCTTTAGCGCAAGTTGTTTCGCACAATCTGAAAGATCTTTTTTTGCGTGTATTCCCCAATATAGAGAAGAATATTCTAGAAAGGGTTTGATCGGGTGAAGGGGAGAATATTCCTGAGAAGGGCGTGAATATAGAGAAGGATCCCCCGGGCGGGATGTGCTAGGATATGGCGAAAGTCGTCCCAGAGAGGGTGTGCCGGAAAATCGGGAAGAAGGTCCCAGAAGGGGTGCATTCGAGCGTTGGGAAGATTCTAGAGAGCGCGGACTCGAATGAAGAGAAGAATATCCCTGGAAGTGTGTGCCAGAATCGCGGGACGAATATCCTGGAAGGGGTATGCGGGGGGATTCTAAGAAGGGTGTATCCGGGTGCGGATAACTGTCTCTCGGGGGTAGCACGCCCGAAGAATTCTGATGGCGACTATCCCGAGGTAGCATAATTTGACGAAACTTTAGATAAGTTAAGCAGGTCTCTGCCATTGTTGAGTGAGGTGCACCAAAAAGCTGCGGATGAGCCCGGAGGTACTCCTGAAGAGTGAAATGAAAGAACCTGGCCGTGAAAGTCTCCTTATCCACAGTAACAAGGCCTTGACAACAGGCGAGCAATGTCCCTATTGAAGGAACATTGTCGCTATCAAGGTCTGCCGATCCTATTTCGACTCCGAGAGCGTGACACAGTTCGACAACCTTCAGGGGCCGCTCCGAGTGCGAGATCCACATTAATGCGGCCATGCCGAGCCTCGATTTCTCCCCACACTGTCCCTTGATCCGACTCAACGCCTCGCTGTAGGCTTCCTCTAACCCCAAGCCATCAGCCATTGCGTCGAGCTTTTTTCGCCTGCGATGGATTGTGGTTTCCTGTAGGATTGCATCGACATTCAACGAGACTAACAGGAACCTACATATGTATCTGTCAGCGGATGACTTGAGGTAGCTTCTCCGGTTGTTGCTTCTACCTACGTTTCGGAGACATCTTCGGGAATTTTCTTCAGGATGTCTGCTTTGAGACTACTGTTCATCGCGTCTGCTGTTGTGTCTTCGTCCAGTCTGCTATGAAGATAACTAATGATGTCATGCCTCCGAGGAGTGATGAATAGAGCCGTTACTCTTCCAGTAAGACGCTTCCCGATCTCAGCTTGGATGTGGGGTCTTCCGGTCACAAATATTCGAGTCCATGGAGATTTTTGAAGAATTTGATGAAGCGAATCAAGTATCTTGACTTGATATCCTGTCACACATTCATCAAGAGCGTCGACGCATATGAATGTGTGCTTTCTAGAAGTAGTGGCCTGTAGCATCGTCACAATATCCGCAAGCTGCGGTCCTCGACGACCAATAGCGCTTTTCTGGTCATGGTATGCTCGTGATATCTCTTCCGGGATCTCGTCTAGTCCATCAACTAGCTGTCTCAGCAGGGCGCCCAGCATGTTTGTGGGGGACTGCTCGTTTTGCGCCGCGAAGTCAAAATAAAAGCACGCAATGGTGGTATTCTGTCTCCTAGCCTGATCACACAACCTGTCTATCACCAATGAGCTAATATCACAGCCTGTCAGCGCTGCCCTTTTTCTTCCGTTTCGAGGTTGGCTCTTACCTAATAAAGGTCTTGCCAACTCCTGGGCCGCCATGGCAAAACAAGACTGGGTTATCGGATTCGGCTCCCCCACTGCTTGCGTACCAGCTTCTAAATTCCTTGGTTTTTAAGAACCATTCCCCCACATCTTTAATCCGGCGGTCCCGGATACCCTGATGCCGTAACTTCGGATCCAGTGGGGATAACCAGGCCAGAATATTAGATCGGTCATCGGCAGCGGTAAAGTTATTAATGATGGTATTCAAGGAGTTGATATTGTTGCTGAATGCCTGCGACATTTTCTGTTTTCTGCTTTGCTCTGCCTAGGATATTGCGATTTATGGACAATGGGGTCGGCTGCCGGCGGGGGAGTACCTAGAGGTTGAAGAAAAGGGGGGGTTAAGGAGCCAGACCACCCGCAAGACCAATCTCTGCAAACACTGCGCCGAATAGCACCTCACGTGTGCGATAGGGGACGCCACACATCCCGTAGCGCCACCCAGCGATCGCTTACCCTGCGTTTTTGTTCAGGCACTTAAGGAGCATTTCACACTGAAAATGATCACTCTTTATCAACCATTTAATCGCTCCCAATGAACCCAGGGGTGCCACTCTAGGCCAAATCAAACTAGGAAATAGGTAGAGAGTAGTTTTCAAAAAAGAAAATTCGGTAAGTTAGAGTTTACGGAATCGAGAAACCAGAGAGAACCGAAAATAAAAGTGGTTATCATGTATCTTTTGTATGGCGGCCTCGTACACAGCCTCTAGTCCACTTTCGCTTCCTACCACACCATTTGACAAAAAATCATGTGTCATTAATTTATAGGCTTGATATCTCCACAATAGAGTCATTTGGCAACTATTTTTTTAATCGATAATTCGCAAATTTCGAGTCGCCACCCCATACAAATTGTGTCCGTGCACGCCAAGAAACTAGAAATTTCAACTCAGAATTTGAAATTTTCTGAGTAAAAAAAATAGTTGCCAAATGACCTAATAGAAAGAAATAGTTGTTCCCATGTTTCTTGCAGCTTCTTGAAAAATCTTGGCTAGGTAGTGTTGAGCTATATTTTTCTGAAAATGGCTGTTTTCTGCGTAAAATGGGCGACGGCCCGAGTTTCTTGCCACCCGATTTTTTAGCATCATGATAAAGTTACCGCATTAACTGAGGAAAGCCGCGTGACTCTAGTACGTTCAAATAAGATTTTTAACCCTAGTTTTGTCTTGAAATCGCAATAAAGCGTCATAGGCTAATTCTTTATAGCCAGGACTAACTTAAGTCTTTCAAGGCAATGATATTGACGCAATTGCAAGTCTCACCTCAGCCTCTTCTTATTTCAACGTAAAGTCTCAGGCGGTTCTTCTCAGTTAATGCGGTACTCTGAGAGGCTCTCGGGAAATATTTCCTTTACGAGCGCATGGCACAATCGCAGAGCCCTCAAATTCGCTGCCTTCTCAGATTCGGATTCTTGGCTACCCAGATCGGATACCAGCAGTGCCAAAACAAAAAAGGTGGGAAACCCAATGCGAGAGTGTCCTTTCCCCCCCGCACACTCCCCTGCGGGAGTGTGATAGCTCCCCACGTAGAAGTGAATGTTGGGAGTGAGCGGTTGGAACTCTTGGCGAATATTAGAGAGGGAAGAAAGCTCTTTCGCAGGAAGAAGGTTCTGTCGTTGCGTACCTTGTTCTTTGCTTTTCTCCGGCCTCTAACTTCTAACTTCTAACATCTAACTTTAGTTTATATGCATGGGGGCACCATGACTCTAACCTATGAAAGGCTTTCAGTAGTGATAATGTTGAATATTCTATAGCAGATTATCGCTTGTTCTATGCTGGTCGGTGTGGTTAATACCTGCCCTGCATGACTCAGAACCCAAATCTGAGCAGGCAGAGAATCACCGCCTAACCCCGGATTATTCACCACCACCCGTTCCTCGGCTATCTGCAAAGGGATCACAGACGGTAACTCATTTCTTTGGTTAAATCGGTGTAATTGTTTTAGGTACATTAAAGCAAAATTTAAAAGTTCACCTGGCGCAAACTGCCTCATTTAGGGAATATGTTATGGCAAATAAAAAACCCAAAGCAAAACAGAGGCAAAAGATATATATCAAAATGACAGCTAATAGTAGCTGAAGGTAAATGTCAAAGTTAATCTGGTTCCAATAGAGACTTGCACTGGCAGGCATCCATTGAATCTCATCTCATACCTGCGGAATAGCCAATACCTTGCGGGGAGAGGGGGGGAACAGCGGTCACAGGATCTCACTCGCTAAACATTAAGTTCAGAATTGTTGAAACGACTGTTGATGTATTGATTGAGAGAGAGAGAAAAGTGGGGGTGACCCCGGCTATGTAACAAGAAAAGACGCAGTCACAATTTCCCTTGTTCACAGAGCCTCACTCGTCGCCGCATCACCGCCGCCATCTCTCGGGCTTACATAACACCCCGCAGTCAACCATACCAGATATGGAAGGATGCTCCAACAAGAATGTTGGAGCGTCCTTCTATATCCAGCATGGTCGGCTATGAGGGAGTGCGTCAGCCAGTAAAGTGGCGGGTGAGACCGCGTGAACCTGGGAAATAGCGGCTGGTGCTCTCCCGTATAGACAGCCGGGTATGCCCCCTTCGTTTCTTTCTCAATCAACCTCAGTCATTCCAACACACAACGCACACACTTCAGTGCCGCACTACAACATCCCGCAACCTCTCTAGGCACTGTTAAACTAAACTGTGTTCAAAACAGAAAAAACACTTTAGATAGCAAAAGGAGACAAAAGAGGGGTGAGGGTCTACTGATCATACACAGACGAGGAAAGGAAATCACGATTTTTTGTTTTTGAAGGCGTCGACCCTCAGCATCGGGGATAAATACTGCGGATCTAGCCTCTTCCTTACTAGCGTCCTAAGCACGTAGCCCTCCTCATACAATAAGTAACACCTCATATTTAAGTATTATCTAACAATCACCCAGTTTACGGCCTAGCGATCTAAGTCCGCTTGGAGTAGGGATGGTTAGTAAATCACTAAGTTGTTTTTACGGAGTAGGCCCCTGTGGCAAAAGGCGCCACTACTCGGCATTAAATTCTGTAGTTGCGGGGCAAAGTTTGTCGGTACTGTAGTCTATTGCCGAAAATTTCCTTATCGTACTCGTATCAATGCTATGCGGGCAGCCTCCCAACCCCTCCTTCGAGTTCGTATTGGAAAGAAAGTGGTATTTATGTATGGCCTTGGTTATACTGTGTTCACAGTGGGCACCGATCACCGCTAGGCTATAGTTAACAGGGGGGTCGTGGTTTGTGGTCAGATATGCTTGCACTTAGTAATCTTTATTTCTATATACTTGTATCCAAACAACTCTGAGGGG